>ERZ857984.149-NODE-149-length-97341-cov-19.005181_pt1 | contig 97341 bp, 86 predicted proteins | sample MGYA00519914_ERZ857984 | MGnify/ENA primary metagenome ERZ857984 (study PRJEB31778, sample SAMEA3449417) | human gut metagenome | biome: human gut; feature: human-associated habitat; material: faeces | place: United Kingdom | collected 2010/2012 ...
CTCTCGCGACATGTGCGTGAGAGAAAATACCGCTCAGGCTGCCAGTGTGGAATTTCGGCGCTTTGCGCCGAAATTATGCGCGCAGCAGACTTGGGGCCATTTGTCGGAAAATTCCCAAGGAATTTTCGACAGCCTCAATCCCCCCTCCGTCTAAGCGAAAGGGGATTGCCTGCGTTTGTTTACCAGTTGTAGTTGTCTGCCCGGGTGATTCCTCCCAGCATGGCATTCGGAAGGGGCATGTCGTTGAAGATGATTGCGGTTTCGCTTCCATTCTCCCCGGTAAGCTTGCCAACTCATCGGTTAACTTGCCCATAATGGCCTTTTGGACCTCGTTGGTGCGATCCGGTATCATGGTCCAATCTATGCGCGCCGTGGGAGCCGTCTTTCGCACGTTTTCCGGCTCCATTTCATGGAAATACACATAGATGTTCTTTGGCAGCGTGTTGGTGTGGCTGCAGATGCTGTTGGCGGCAAACTCCATAAAGTCCCGCTTTTTCTGGGTGTCCTGCTTTCCTGTTTCGCTCACATGAATGATAGGCATATTCTGATCCTCCTTATATCTATTGACATCCCGCTTCTGCGGGCATGTCATACAAAAAAAGAAAGCGGCCTCGCCGAATCCGGCGAAGCCGCTTTTGCGCTTTCCGCACCGCCTGTGCATCAGGCCACTCCATTCTTTTCTATACATATTGCGCATCGCATTGTTGATTTTACATTCCTCGTGTGAAAAATAGCGCATACACGAAATCCGTTTCGTGTATGCGCTATATATGCCGTGTATCTGTTTTCTCTTTTTCGGTGTTTATAGTTTCTTCTCCAGCATCACCAGTTCAACTCCAGCAAGTCCGTTGAACACGCAGGGCACGATCCCCGCCTCTCGGTATCCCAGGTGCCTATACAGCCGCCGGGCTCCCTCATTTCGGGCGTTGGTGTCCATGCGCAGGCAGGTACAGCCGCTCCGGGACGCATACTCCTCGTAAAACGCCACAAATTCCCGTCCGTATCCTTTTCCCTTTTCGTCCGGGTCAATGACCAGCGTGTGCAGCACCATCACCTGCTCATCCAATGCCGGATACAGCCATTTGACCTCCGCATACACGTCCACCTGCACCCGATTGATAATGGCTGTGCCTACGATGCGTCCCTCTGCCTCCTCCACAAACAAATCGTCCCGCACCAGGGCGTCCTCCGCCGTCCGCCGGGTAGGATAGATCTTCCGTTCCCATCCGGTGCAGGCCCGCCCTGCTTCTTTCTCTGTATGGATGGCGTCATAGATCCTCTCTACAGCCGCCAGATCCTTCTCCTGTGCCCTTCGGATGGTTGCCTTCATTGTTTCCTCTCCATGCTTCTGTTTTTTGTCATAAAAGGGAGCTGCAGCCCCCGCTGCACCTCCTCATTCTTTTTTTACAGCCGAATTACATAGTCATAGATCTCAAATCCGCCCACCACCAGGTTTAGCAGGCCAAAGGCCAGCACCAGAATGGCAGCCACCCGCCGGGAGGTATTCTTCTTTTTTCCCGTGCCCTTGAGCATATCCGATCCTTCCGCACACATGGCTACGCACAGGGTCAGTGCCGTCAATCCCGGCACATAGAATACCCCCGTTTTGTGCAGGATTCCCGTGATCACGGCAATCAGCAAGAACACCACAGCAATCTTCTGCAATTTACTCATATGCATTCTCCTCCCGGCCTTCCACCGTCATTTTCTTCAGTGTATCGGAAAACCTCATAAAGTGCAAGTCTTTTCTTGTAGGAGCCTGGCCTTCAGCACAGCCGTCACGGTCTTTCCGTCCCGTATCTCCCCACTCATGCACTTTTCCACCGCTTCCGCAAATGGAAAAAATCGCACCTCTAAAAACTCGTCCTCATCCAGGTGCTGTCGGGAGAAGGTCAGCCCCTCCGCCATGTATAGGTACAGCACCTCGGCGTAGCAGCCGGGGGAGGCGATGATGCTCCCCAGCTCCGTCCATCGGGCCGCTGCAGCTCCCACCTCCTCGTTCAGCTCTCTCTGCGCCGTCACAAAGGGATTTTCTCCCTTCTCCCGCTTTCCCGCAGGGATCTCCCACAGGTGCTGGCCCACAGCATAGCGGAACTGCCGCACCAGGGCCACCCTGCCCTGATCGTCAAAGGCCAAAATTCCCACGCCGCCGGGGTGATCCACCACCTCCCGCCATCCATGCTCACCGTTTGGCAGCAGCACCTCATCGTTGCGCACCCGGATGATGCGTCCTCTATAAACCTCGTGGCTTTGCAGGGTTTTTTCCGTCAGATCCAGCATGATACATCCCTCCATTTTTTCGCAGTATAGCATATTTTCTTTCCTTTATCAATTTTTGTGGACATTTTTCCCGGGTATGCTATAATGATGGCAAGATCACCGGGGGCGCCGTCCCTCCGCTTTTTACCGTTCACTTTTTTCTCATCATTTCAATAGGGGGTACTGCTATGAAATATCTGTTCAAAAACGGCACCGTAGTCTCCGGCAGGGGCACCCGCCGGGCCGACGTGCTGGTGGAAAATGAGAAAATTCTCCAGGTGGGCCGCAATCTCTCCGACCCTCTGGCCCGGGCCATTGATGTCACCGGCAAGCTGCTCATGCCCGGGTTTATCGATGCCCACACCCACTTTGATCTGGACGTGTGCAACACCACCACCGCTGATGACTTTGACAGCGGCACCAAGTCTGCCATCCGGGGCGGCACCACCACCATTGTGGATTTTGCCTGCCCCAACAAGGGCGAATCTCTCCACCACGGCCTGGATCTGTGGCACAGGAAGGCCGACGGCAAGTGCTGGTGCGACTACGGCTTCCATATGACCATTGACGATTGGAACGCGGAGATTGAAAAGGAGATCGACGACATGTACGCCGCCGGCATCTCCTCCTTCAAGATGTACATGACCTACCCGGCCATGATGATCGGGGACGAGGCCATGTACAAGGCCCTGAAAAAGCTGAAGGAAAAGGGCGGCATCTGCGGCGTCCACTGCGAAAACAGCGGCGTCATCAACGCCCTCATCGAGGAGAAAAAGGCCGCCGGGGAGATGGGCGTTTCCTCCCATCCGGAGACCCGGCCCGACTTTCTGGAGGCCGAGGCCGTGAGCCGCCTTCTGCGCATCGCTCAGGCAGTGGACATTCCCGTGGTCATCGTCCACCTGACCAATGCCGCCACCTTGGCGGAGGTCACTGCCGCCCGGCGCCGGGGGCAGAAGGTGTATGTGGAGACCTGCCCCCAGTACCTGGTGCTGGACGACAGCGTATATTATAATGAGGACTTTTCCCGGGCCGCCCGCTATGTCTGCGCGCCCCCCCTCCGCAAGCCGGAGGATTGCCGGGCCCTGTGGGCCGGCCTGCGTAAGGGCGACATCCAGACCATCTCCACGGACCACTGCGCCTTTACCCTGGCGCAGAAGGACGCCGGCCGGGGCGACTTTACCAAGATCCCCGGGGGCCTGCCCGGGGTGGAGGCCCGGGGTGAGCTGGTGTACTCCTTCGGCGTAACTACCCGAAAAATCTCCCTGGCCACCATGTGTAAGGTCCTGTCGGAAAATCCTGCCAAGCTCTATGGTATGTTCCCCCGGAAGGGCATCATCGCCCCCGGCGCAGATGCGGACATCGTGGTCTATGATCCTCAGGCCGATCACATTCTCCGCGCTGAGGACATGGTCAGCCGTGCCGGCTATACTCCCTATGAGGGCTTCGTGACCCACGGCTCCGTGAGTCAGGTGTGGCTGCGGGGCAAGCTCATGGTGGAAAACGGCCATGTCATCGGTGAGCAGGAGGGCCAGTACATCGTCCGGGGCAAGAGCGCTCTGTGAGAATAGGAGCGTCATATGAATCACACTTTCGGATACATTCTGTGTTGCCAATCTCCGGCGCTGTTTCTGCTGGCTATTGCCTTGGTGATCCGATTCTTTATCTGCAAGGGTAGGGCCAAGTTCCGGGCTGTATTGTCTCTCATCGGCGGCTTGGTCTGCATCGCTTTGGGCGTGGTGCTGTACTACCAGGGTCTGGTGCGTGAGCACTTCGCTGTGCGTGACTTTTGGCACATCCGCATTCCCGGCTGGATCGGGCTGGCCTTGATGGCCGCGCTGCTGATTTATCTGAGCCTCCGGGCATTCCTCCGGTTCTCCGCCCGCCGCTCGGAGCAAAAGGAAGCCATCCGGGCCGAAAATGCCCGCCGTCAGGAGATGGAAAAGGCTAAAGCCGATGCCTATGAAGCCGGGCGGGCAGAAGCCATGTCCACTCTGGTTTCCGCCACTGCAGGAGAAATGCACGCAGCGGCAGAGCCCGCTGCCCCGATAGAGACCGCTTCTCCCGATGCAGCCCACACCAATGCGCCTCCGGCGGAGGCCATCTCCCCCTCCCAGCAGCCCCCTGCCTCCTGACAAATCAAGGAAATAGGCGCACTCTGCCGTTTATCGATAGGACAGTATTTTTGAAAGCCATAAAGTCAGCATCTGTCAAACAAAATTAGACAGCAAAGCAGGCGGCTCCCAGCTTTGATTGGGTGCCGCCTGCTTTTTACTTTTGGAGAATTCAACCGCTTCCAGTCTACAGCATAGCCCTGTGGGTCAGGATTCCTTCTCCATATCATCCTTTGTAATTTTTCTGCATTTCCATTTTTGGGGTAGGCCCGGGCCAATGAGGGGAAAGAGATTCTCCGTGTCGGACGTTGCCTGAATGTTGTAGGTGCCCCAGCCATTGATGATGTCGTGGATGTCCTCTGGGGGTGCGTGGAACTGGTGAACATCCGGAGTAATGTCGTGAGCCAGCTTATGTTTTTCACTCATAGTTGATCGCCTCCGGGATTAGGTTGCCCGGCAAGGCAAAATTTATGTGCGAAGGTCGGGAGTCGCGGATTGCCACAGCCAGTGTGCGCGCTGGCTTCGCAATGACATTGACAATAAACGGGTAGGGTCGCCCCCCAAAAAACTCGCAGAGTTTGCCGCCCGCAGGCGTCAAAAAATTGGGATCATTTTTCACCGCGACATGCGCGTGGGGAAAAACACCTCTCAGCCTGCAAGTGTGGAATTTTGCCGCCTGCGGCAAAATTATGCGCGCAGCAGGCGGCAAGCCCCTTACCAGAAAAATTGAAAATTTTTCTGGTAAATTAAAAAAAGGCTGCCCCTAAGGACAGCCTTTTTATGATTTGAGAAATTACTCCTCGATGTCGATAACAACGCCGGAACCCACGGTACGGCCACCCTCACGGATAGCGAAACGCAGACCGTTCTCAATGGCGATGGGGGTGATCAGCTCGACCTTCATGTCGACGTTATCGCCGGGCATGCACATCTCGGTGCCCTCGGGCAGAGTGATGACGCCGGTCACGTCGGTGGTACGGAAGTAGAACTGGGGACGATAGTTATTGAAGAAGGGAGTGTGACGGCCACCCTCGTCCTTGGTCAGAACGTACACCTGGCCGGTGAACTTGGTGTGGGGATGGATGGAGCCGGGAGCGGACAGAACCTGGCCGCGCTCGATCTCGGTCTTAGCAACACCACGCAGCAGAGCGCCGATGTTATCGCCGGCTTCAGCGTAGTCCAGCAGCTTGTGGAACATCTCGATACCGGTGACGACGGTCTCGCGCTTCTCGTCCTGCAGGCCGACGATCTCGACCTTCTCGTTCAGCTTCAGCACGCCACGCTCCACACGGCCGGTAGCCACGGTGCCGCGGCCGGAGATGGTGAACACGTCCTCCACGGGCATCAGGAAGGGCATATCCTCCTTGCGGTCGGGAGTGGGGATCCAGGTATCAACAGCGTCCATCAGCTCCTTGATGCAGGCATACTCAGGAGCGTTGGGATCGGTGGACTCGGAAACCAGGGCGTTCAGAGCGCTGCCGCGGATGATGGGGATATCATCGCCGGGGAAGCCATAGAAGTCCAGCAGCTCGCGAACTTCCATCTCGACCAGCTCCAGCAGCTCCTCATCGTCCACCTGGTCGCACTTGTTCAGGAAGACCAGCACGGAGGGCACGTTCACCTGGCGAGCCAGCAGCAGGTGCTCACGAGTCTGAGCCATGGGGCCGTCGGAGGCGGCGATGACCAGGATGGCGCCGTCCATCTGAGCAGCACCGGTGATCATGTTCTTGATATAGTCGGCGTGGCCCGGGCAGTCAACGTGAGCATAGTGACGTTTAGCGGTCTCATACTCAACGTGAGCGGTGTTGATGGTGATACCACGCTCGCGCTCTTCGGGAGCCTTATCGATGGAAGAATAGTCGGTGTACTCAGCGCCGCCCTGCATAGCCAGGTACTTGGTGATAGCAGCGGTCAGAGTGGTCTTGCCATGGTCAATGTGACCGATGGTGCCGATGTTAACATGGGGCTTTGTTCTCTCAAATTTCTGCTTAGCCATTTGAAAAAATCCTCCTTAACAATTTTGTATTGGTTTGTTATTCTGCAATGTTTAACACTAACATTGCTATTTTACAGTATTTCCGGCAGAAAAGCAATCCTAAATTAGAATTAATCGTCCCGGCCGGTGTGCTTGCTCACCAGCTTCTCCTGCAGGCTCTTGGGCAGCTCCACATAGTGGCTGGGCTCCATGGTATACTGACCGCGGCCCTGGGTGCGGGAGCGCAGGTTGGTGGCGTAGCCGAACATCTCGGACAGAGGCACGAAGGCGTCGATCTGCTGGGCGCCGGAGCGCATCTCGTAGCCCTGGATCTGGCCGCGGCGGGCATTCAGGTCGCCGATGACGTCGCCCATATACTCGTCGGGCACGATGACGCACACCTTCATGATGGGCTCCAGCAGCACGGGATCCGCCTCGCGCATGGCCTCCTTGAAGGCCATGGAACCGGCGATCTTAAAGGCCATTTCGGAGGAGTCCACCTCGTGATAGGAGCCGTCGTACAGGGTAACCTTTACATCCACCACAGGATAGCCGGCCAACACGCCCGACTGCATGGCGCCCTGGATACCGGCGTCCACAGCGGGAATAAACTCCTTGGGAATAGCACCGCCGACCACGGCGTTGACAAACTCGTAGCCCTTGCCGGACTCGTTGGGCTCCAGAGTGATCTTCACATGGCCGTACTGGCCGGAGCCGCCGCTTTGGCGCTTGTACTTGGTCTCGTGGTTGACCTTCTTGCGCACCGTCTCCTTGTAGGCCACCTGGGGAGCGCCCACGTTGGCCTCCACCTTGAACTCGCGGAGCAGACGGTCCACGATGATCTCCAGGTGCAGCTCGCCCATGCCGGCGATGATGGTCTGACCCGTTTCCTCGTCGGGATAGGTACGGAAGGTGGGATCCTCCTCGGCAAGCTTGGCCAGGGCAAGACCCATCTTCTCCTGGCCGGCCTTGGTCTTGGGCTCAATGGCCACGCGGATCACGGGCTCGGGGAACTCCATGGATTCCAGAATGATGGGGTGCTTTTCGTCGCACAGGGTATCGCCGGTGGTGGTATTCTTCAGACCCACCACAGCAGCAATGTCGCCGGAATAGACCGTTTCCAAATCCTCACGGTGGTTGGCGTGCATCTGCAGCAGACGACCCACACGCTCGCGCTTGCCCTTGGTGGCGTTGAGCACGGCGGAGCCGGTGTTCAGCGTTCCGGAATAGACGCGGAAGAAGCAGAGCCGGCCCACATAAGGATCGGTCATGATCTTGAATGCCAGTGCGGAGAAGGGCTCATCATCAGAAGGATGACGGTCTTCCTCCTCGTCGGTCTTGGGATTGGTTCCCTTGATAGCGGGAATGTCAGTGGGGGCGGGCATATAGTCCACGATGGCATCCAGCAGCTTCTGGACGCCCTTGTTGCGGTAAGACGAACCGCAGACCACAGGCACCATTTCCACGGCCACGGTGGCCTGGCGGATGGCATTGCGAATCTTGGCCGTGGGGATCTCCTGCCCTTCCAGATACATCTCCATGATCTCATCATCAAACATGGAAACGGCATCCAGCAGCTTTTCCCGGTACTCATTGGCCAGGTCCATCATGTCCTCGGGGATCGGCTCTACGCGCATATCCTTGCCCAGCTGATCGTAATAAATATCAGCATTCATCTCCACCAAGTCGATGATACCCTTGAAAGTATCCTCCTTACCGATGGGGAGCTGAATGGGCACGGCGTTGCACTTGAGACGGTCATGCACCATGTCCAGCACATGGAAGAAATCCGCGCCGGTGATATCCATCTTATTGACGTAGATCATCCGGGGGACATGATAGTGATCCGCCTGACGCCACACAGTCTCAGACTGGGGCTCCACGCCGCCCTTGGCGCACATGACGGTGACAGATCCGTCCAGCACGCGCAGAGAACGCTCCACCTCTACAGTAAAGTCCACATGGCCCGGAGTATCAATGATGTTGATACGGGTCTGGGGGAACTGATCCTTGGAGCCCTTCCAGTAGCAGGTGGTTGCAGCGGAGGTGATGGTGATGCCACGCTCCTGCTCCTGCTCCATCCAGTCCATGGTGGCCGTACCCTCGTGGGTCTCGCCAATTTTATAATTGACGCCCGTATAGTACAAAATGCGCTCCGTAGTGGTGGTCTTGCCTGCATCAATGTGGGCCATGATGCCGATATTTCTTGTGTTTTCCAGTGTAACCTTTCTCGGCATACTGTTCTCCTTTTTCTACCGATTATACCGCGATCACCAACGGAAATGGGCGAATGCCTTGTTGGATTCGGCCATCTTGTGGGTATCCTCGCGTTTCTTGACTGCGCTGCCGGTGTTGTTGGCAGCATCCATGATCTCACCTGCCAGGCGCTCGGCCATGGTGCGCTCGCTGCGAGCGCGGGAATATGCGGTCAGCCAGCGCAGACCCAGGGTCTGACGGCGGGCGGGACGCACTTCCATGGGGACCTGATAGGTAGCACCGCCCACACGGCGGGCCTTAACCTCGAGGCTGGGCATGATATTTTCCATGGCCTCGGTGAAAACTTCCAGAGGCTCCTTGTCGGTCTTCTTCTTGATGATGTCAAAGGCACCATAGACGACCTTCTGAGCCACGCCCTTCTTACCGTCCAGCATAATGCTGTTGACGAGCTTCGTCACCAGCACAGAGCCGTACATAGGATCGGGCAAAATTTCTCTCTTGGGAACATTACCTCTTCTGGGCACTTTGCTTCCCTCCTTCATAAAAATATGATTTCATAGGTACTCAGCGGCGCTTTTCACCGCTGTACGGCCTGCCAAAGAGGTAATACATATATATAAACCTTTTCGGCAAAGCTCAATTCAGATGTGCTTACTTGCTCTTGGGACGCTTGGCGCCATACTTGGAGCGAGCCTGCATACGGCCATTGACACCCTGGGTATCCAGCGTACCACGGATGATGTGGTAACGGACGCCGGGCAGGTCCTTCACACGGCCGCCGCGGATCATGACCACGGAGTGCTCCTGCAGGGAGTGACCCACGCCGGGAATGTAAGCGGTGACCTCGTAGCCGTTGGTCAGGCGCACACGGGCGATCTTACGCAGAGCGGAGTTAGGCTTCTTGGGGGTGGCAGTTCTCACGGCGGTGCAGACACCACGCTTCTGAGGAGCGGAAAGGTTGGTTTCCTTGTTCTTCAGAGTGTTCAGGCCCTTCTGCATAGCGGGGGAATTGGACTTGTAGGTGGCCTGCTTTCTGCCCTGCTTGACCAGCTGATTAAAGGTAGGCATGCTTAGTTTCTCCTTTCTATAGATTGATGTCGGGAGAAAGTCTCCCTATATTTTCCACGGAATAAAGGGATTTTATTCCGGATGGAACGGCTCATTGGGGTTTTAGCTCTGCAGCTGCGGCACAGCCCACGTCGATGCGGCAGGCTTGTCCCAGCCGGGACATGGTTATTCCCTGCTCCACAGGGATGCCCGCTTGCCGGCACAGCTGCGCAAGGGGCTCCGTCAGCGCCGGGTCGGCGTCACACGCCAGGTAGACCCGCGCTGCCAATCCTTTTGCCACAGCCTTTTGCGTTTGCCGCAGGCCGGTGACTCTTGGATGCAGGCTGTGTGTGTCCTCCACGCAGGTCCCTCCCGTTTGTGCATAACAAAATCCGCAGGATGCTACCCACGCAAGTTAGAATTATAGCATAGCCTTGAAAATGCGTCAAGAGCTGCGGGCGGATTTTTTTGTATATTTCACTGAAAATTTTCCGGTTATTCCGGCGAAATAGGCAAAAGAGGGATGCGGAGCTCCCCCTCCACTTAGAGTAAGCGAATCTTCCCAGCGGGTGGACAGAGTTGTCCGCCCCTGCGGTTGGGGGCGGCAGCGCGGCATAGGGATATTAGGGCTTGCCACACCGGTGTGCAATGATGAGGTTTTTTATAAGGAGTGCAGCGGAGGCGGGCCGATGTAGGCATTGGCCCCTACGCTTGGGCTGAAGGAGCGGCACGGACAGGTCGTCGAGGACGCCGACCCCTACGGGGATTTTTTTGATCCGGGGTATGAAAAGCCCCCGCCGAAGCGGGGGCTTGAGGCTGTCGATAAAGTGGTAGGAATTGCGATAACGGTAAGGAAGAGAGTGTGAGGGAAACCCAAGAAGGGTGTCCCTCACCATTGAAATCAGTAGTTTTTGAAACTTTTTCAAGGTTTCAAAAACTTAGGCAGCGGGGCGAAAAGACTTTTTCGCCCCGCTGAAGCCCCCGCCGAAGCGGAGGCTTTTGCGTTTTAGGGGGAGGCTTTGCTTAAGCCGCGAGAGATCAATCCTCGGTATGGGCAGCGGCCACGGCGTTGGAGATGATCTGCACCTCGTGCTCCGGCTCCTCCTTCTCGGGAACCAGCTCCTCGGCAAAACGGCGGTAGGCATTGAGGCCGGCGCCGGCGGGGATCAGCTTGCCGATGATGACATTCTCCTTTAGGCCCACCAGGTGGTCCACTTTGCCCTTGATAGCGGCCTCGGTGAGGACCTTGGTGGTCTCCTGGAAGGAGGCGGCAGAGAGGAAGGAGTCCGTGGCCAGGGATGCCTTGGTAATACCCATGAGAAGCTGGGTATAGGTCGCTTCCTTCAGGGGCTCGCCGGTCTCGGCATTCACTTCACCGGCGGCGATGCGGTCACGGATCTTAGCATTCTCGATCTCCACCTCCAGCACATCGGCCATGGCACCGGAGAGCAGGCCTGTATCCCCGGCCTCCTCCACCCGGACCTTGCGCATCATCTGGCGGACGATGACCTCGATATGCTTATCGTTGATGTCCACGCCCTGCTGACGGTACACCTTCAGAACCTCCTGGATGAGGTAGTTATGCACAGCGGAGGCGCCGCGGATGCGCAGCACATCGTGGGGGTTCAGAGCGCCATCCTGGAGCTGCTTACCCTTTTCGATGACATCGCCGTCCTTCACCTGCAGGCCCGTGTGGGGCATGGAATAGGTGCGGGTATCGCCGTCATCGGCAGTGACGATAATGTTCAGCAGGCTGCCCTTGGTGGCATCCTCAAAGCGAACCTTACCGGCAATCTCGGACAGTGTGGCCATCTTCTTGGGCTTGCGGGCCTCAAACAGCTCCTCCACTCGGGGAAGGCCCTGGGTGATGTCGCCGCCGGCCACGCCGCCGGTGTGGAAGGTACGCATGGTCAGCTGGGTACCAGGCTCACCGATGGATTGGGCCGCGATGATACCCACGGCTTCGCCGGGGCCAACGGGCTTGGAGGTGGCCAGGTTCATGCCGTAGCACTTGGCACAGATGCCGCTGTGAGCCTTGCAGGTCAGCACGGTGCGGATCTCAGCGGAGTGAATATCGAACTTCTCCAGCAGGGCGGCATCGTCCTCGGTCATCATATGATCCTTGGAGATAAGCACCTCGTCGGTGCCGGGCTTCAGAATATCCCTGACGGGGAAGCGGCCCTTCAGACGCTCGGAGAACTTCTCGATGACCTGGCCGTTTTCCTCGATCTCGGAGACTACGATGCCCTTATCCACGCCGCAATCATCCTCGCGGATGATGACATCCTGGCACACATCCACCATGCGGCGGGTCAGGTAGCCGGAGTCTGCGGTACGCAGAGCGGTATCGGCCAGGCCCTTACGGGCGCCGCGGGAGGAGGTGAAGTAGTCCAGCACGGACATACCCTCGCGGAAGTTGGCCTTGATGGGGATCTCGATGGTCTTACCGGCGGTGTTGGCCATCAGGCCGCGCATACCGGTCAGCTGACGGATCTGCTTCATGCTGCCTCGGGCGCCGGAGTCGGCCATCATGAAGATGGGGTTATACTTATCCAGGCTGGCAGTCAGAGCGTCGGTAACGTCGGCGGTGGTCTTTTCCCACTCGCGGACCACCAGCTTATAGCGCTCCTCATCGGTGATGAAGCCCATATTGTACTGGTCCTCGATGTCCACCACCCGCTGCTCAGTCTCGGCGATGAGCTCGTACTTCTTCTCGGGCACAGTCATGTCGGAGATGGAGATGGTAATAGAGGCACGGGTGGAATACTTATAGCCGGTGGCCTTGATATTATCCAGCACCTCGGCAGCCACGGTGAAGCCGTACTGCTTGATGGTGCGGTCCACGATCTTGCCCAGGAGCTTCTTGCCGCAGATCTCGGTGATCTCGTAGTCAAAAAATTTGCCGGTGGGAGTGCCGTCCTCATTGAAGCGCTTCACGAAGCCCAGATCCTGGGGAATATTGCGGTTGAAGATGATGCGCCCGGCGGTACCCCGAACCATATGGCGGACCTTTTCACCGTTCAGTTCCTTCTCTACACGGACCCAAACGGGCTGGTGTATGCCGATGATATGCTCGTTATAGGCCATGAGCACCTCATCCTCATCGCGATAGATATTGAGCGGGTTATTGGCCTTTTCCTCGTCGGTGAGCTCGTCATAGTTCTTCCCGGCCAGAGCAAAGTCAACGCCCTCGGGCCAGAACTCGTCATTTTCCAGCTGGCTCATTCCGTTTTCAAAGCGCTCAATGGTCAGGTAGTAGGAGCCCAGCACCATATCCTGCGTAGGCACGGTGACGGGGCCGCCGTCCTGAGGACGCAGGAGGTTATTGGCCGACAGCATCAGCAGACGGGCCTCAGCCTGGGCCTCGGCGGACAGGGGGACGTGGATGGCCATCTGGTCGCCGTCGAAGTCGGCGTTGAAGGCGGTGCAGTTCAGGGGGTGCAGCTTCAGGGCGCGGCCCTCCACCAGCACCGGCTCAAAGGCCTGGATGCCCAGGCGGTGCAGGGTAGGCGCACGGTTGAGCATGACGGGGTGATCCTTGATGATAACGTCCAACGCATCCCATACCTCGGTGACACCCTTATCCACCATCTTCTTGGCGGATTTGATGTTATTGGCCACGCCGTCCTCCACCAGCTTCTTCATGATGAAGGGGCGGAACAGCTCCACGGCCATCTCCTTGGGCACGCCGCACTGATAGATCTTCAGCTCGGGGCCTACCACAATAACAGAACGGCCGGAGTAGTCCACGCGCTTGCCCAGCAGGTTCTGGCGGAAGCGGCCCTGCTTACCCTTGAGCATGTCGCTCAGGGACTTGAGAGCGCGGTTATTGGCGCCGGTGACGGGGCGTCCACGGCGGCCGTTGTCGATCAGCGCATCCACGGCCTCCTGGAGCATACGCTTTTCATTGCGGACGATGATGTCCGGGGCCTTCAGCTCCATAAGACGCTTTAAGCGGTTATTGCGGTTGATGACCCGGCGATACAGATCATTGAGGTCGGAGGTGGCGAAGCGTCCGCCGTCCAGCTGCACCATGGGGCGCAGCTCCGGGGGAATCACCGGCAGCACGTCGATGATCATCCACTCGGGCTTATTGCCGGAGAGGCGGAAGGCGTCCACTACCTCCAGGCGCTTGACGACTCTCGCCTTTTTCTGGCCGGAAACGGTCCTCAGCTCCGCATGGAGCTCCTGACTCAATGCCTCCAAGTCCACCTGCTGCAGCAGCTTCTTCACGGCCTCAGCGCCCATGCCGGCGTCGAAATCGTCCTCGTACTTTTCGCGCATATCCCGGTATTCCTTCTCGGAGAGAATCTGATTGCGCACCAGAGGGGTCTCGCCGGGATCGGTGACGATATAGGCTGCGAAATACAGGACCTTCTCCAAAATCCGGGGGCTGATATCCAGCAGCAGGCCCATGCGGGAGGGGATGCCCTTGAAATACCAAATGTGGCTGACGGGGGTGGCCAGCTCAATGTGGCCCATGCGCTCCCGACGCACCTTGGCGCGGGTGATCTCCACGCCGCAGCGGTCGCAGATCTTGCCCTTGAAGCGGATCTTCTTATACTTACCGCAGTGGCACTCCCAATCCTTGATGGGCCCGAAGATCTTCTCACAGAACAGTCCGTCCCGCTCAGGCTTGAGGGTACGGTAGTTGATGGTCTCAGGCTTCTTTACCTCGCCAAAGGACCACTCTCGGATCATTTCCGGAGAAGCGATACCGATTTTGATTGCATCAAATGTTGCGTAACTCATTGTAATAGCTTCTCCCTTCCTTAATACTCATCTTCTTCGTCGGCGCTGTCAAAGGAGGCGTCTACTTCCTCGTCGTCGACCTCACCGTAGCCGGCATCGGCCAGCTCATCCTCATCGGCATAGCGCATTTGGCGGTCATCGTCAGCGTCCATGCGGGCCAGGTTGAAGGTATCCAGGGCGTCCTCGTCCTCCTTCAGCTCAATCTCGTTGCCGTTCTCGTCCAGCACCTGGATATCCAGGCACAGGGATTGCAGCTCCTTCACCAGTACCTTGAAGGACTCCGGCACACCGGGGGTAGGAACATTGTGGCCCTTGACAATGGCCTCATAGGTACGCACACGACCGGTGACGTCATCGGACTTCACAGTGAGGATCTCCTGCAGAGTATAGCTGGCGCCGTAAGCCTCCAGGGCCCAAACCTCCATCTCGCCGAAGCGCTGGCCGCCGAACTGGGCCTTGCCGCCCAGAGGCTGCTGGGTGACCAGGGAGTAGGGGCCGGTAGAGCGGGCGTGGATCTTGTCATCCACCAGGTGGTGCAGCTTCAGAAAGTACACATAGCCCACGGTGACCTTATTGTCAAAGCGTTCACCGGTGCGGCCGTCATAGAGCCAGCTCTTGCCCTCAGGATCCAGGCCCGCCTGATCCAATGCGGCAGCGATGTCCTTATCGGTGGCACCATCGAAAATAGGAGTGGCCACCTTCCAGCCCAGGGTCTTGGCAGCGTAGCCCAGATGAACCTCCAGCACCTGGCCGATGTTCATACGGGAGGGAACGCCCAGGGGGTTCAGCACGATGTCCAGGGGGGTGCCATCGGGCAGGAAGGGCATATCCTCCTGGGGCAGGACCCGGGAGACAACGCCCTTGTTGCCATGACGGCCGGCCATCTTATCGCCCACCTGGATCTTGCGGCGCTGCGCTATATACACCCGAACCACCTCGTTGACACCGGGGCTCAGCTCATCGCCGTTTTCACGGGTGAACACCTTGGCGTCCACGATAATTCCGCTTTCGCCGTGGGGCACCTTCAAGGAGGTGTCTCGGACCTCCCGGGCCTTTTCGCCGAAGATGGCCCGCAGAAGACGCTCCTCGGCGGTGAGGTCGGTCTCGCCCTTGGGAGTGACCTTGCCCACCAGGATGTCGCCGGCGTGAACCTCGGCGCCCACACGGATGATGCCGCGCTCGTCCAAATCCTTCAGCGCATCCTCGCCCACATTGGGGATATCCCGGGTGATCTCCTCGGGCCCCAGCTTGGTGTCACGGGCATCAATTTCGTATTCTTCGATATGGATGGAGGTATACAGATCCTCCTTCACCAGGCGCTCGTTGAGCAGCACGGCGTCCTCGTAGTTATAGCCCTCCCAGGTCATAAAGCCCACCAGAATGTTCTGGCCCAGGGCAATTTCGCCCTGCTCGGTGGCGGGGCCGTCTGCCAGGACCGTGGGGTCGTCACCGCCGTGGACCCGCTCGCCTACGGAGACAATGGGGGTCTGGTTGATGCAGGTGCCGTGGTTAGAGCGGAGGAACTTGATGAGCTTATACTCCTTGGTTTCACCGCTGTCGTACTTGACGGAGATGGCTCTGGCATCCACCTTGGTAACAACACCGTCGCCCTCGGCCAGGACGGCCACCTCGGAATCCAGGCAGATCTTATGCTCCATGCCGGTGCCCACGATGGGGGCGTGAGGCTTCAGCAGAGGCACGGCCTGGCGCTGCATGTTGGCGCCCATCAGCGCACGGTTGGCGTCGTCGTTGGGGAGGAACGGGATCATGGCGGTGGCGATGGACACCATCATACGGGGAGAGATATCCATATAGTCCACAAACTGGGGCTCCACCTGGATGATTTCATCTCTATGGCGGCAGGTAATGCGCTTGGCAGTGAGACGGCCCTCCTCGTCTACCGGCTCGGCGGCCTGACAGACCACATACTGATCCTCCACGTCGGCGGTCATGTAGTGAATTTCATCTGTGACCTTGCCGGTCTCGTGGTCCACCATGCGGAAGGGGGCCTCGATAAAGCCGTACTCATTGACCCGGGCGTAGGTGGCCAGGTAAGAGATCAGGCCGATGTTGGGACCTTCGGGAGTCTCAATGGGGCACATGCGGCCATAATGGGAGTAGTGAACGTCACGCACCTCCATGTTGGCGCGCTCACGGCTCAGGCCGCCGGGGCCCAGGGCGGACAGACGCCTCTTGTGGGTCAGCTCCGCCAGGGGGTTGGTCTGATCCATAAACTGGCTCAGGGGGCTGGAGCCGAAGAACTCCTTGATGGCCGCGGTAACAGGCCGGATGTTGATAAGGCTTTGGGGGGTGACCACATCCAGGTCCTGAATGGTCATGCGCTCCCGGATGACACGCTCCATACGGCTAAAGCCGATGCGGAACTGGTTTTGCAGCAGCTCGCCCACGCAGCGCAGGCGGCGGTTACCCAGATGGTCGATATCGTCCTTGGTGACCAGGCCGTGAGCCAGGGCGTTCATATAGTTGATGGAGGCGAGAATATCGTCCACGATGATGTGCTTGGGCACCAGCTGATCGGCGTTTTGGCGGCACTGATCGATGAGCTCCTGGCCCTGGTACTGGCCCAGCAGCTCCTGCAGCACGTCAAAGCGCACCCGCTCCTTGATGCCGCAGGCAGCCTTGGGATCAAAGTCCACATAGCGGCTCATGTCGCACATGCGGTTGGTAAAGATGCGGACGGTGGCGCCGTCATCGGCCAGAACGGACACCTCGCCCACGCCGATGGCATCCAGCTCCCGGCACTCCTTGCCGGTGAGGACGTGGCCCTCATCAAAGAGGATCTCTCCGGTGGTGGGGTCAGCCACAGGCAGGGCCAGCTTGCGATCCCGGGCAATGGACCAAAGGGTCAGCTTCTTATTGAACTTATAGCGGCCCACGATGCTCAGGTCATAGCGCCGGGGATCGAAGAACAGATTGTTCAGCAGAGTCTCAGCGGAATCCAGCGTGGGGGGCTCGCCGGGACGCAGCTTGCGGTAGATTTCCAGCATGGCCTCCTCATAGGACTTGCATCCGTCCTTTTCCAGTGTGGCCACAATGCGCTGGTCATCGCCGAAGCGGTCGAGAATCTCGGCGTCTGTCTTGAGCCCCAGGGCGCGGATCAGGCAGGTGATGGGCAGCTTGCGGTTTTTATCAATACGAACCCAAAACACCTCGCTGGTGTCGGTCTCATACTCCAGCCAAGCACCCCGATAGGGGATAACCGTAGACGTCAGCAGGGGCAGGTCGGTCTTTAGGTCCGTTTCCTTGCCGTAGTAGATGCCGGGAGAGCGGACGATCTGGCTGACCACCACACGCTCGGCGCCATTGATGACGAAGGTTCCGGAGTGGGTCATCAGGGGGAAGTCCCCCATGAATATCTCCTGCTCCTTGATTTCGCCCGTCTCCTTATTGTGCAGGCGCACACTCACCTTCATGGGAGCCGCATAGGTGGCATCCCGGGCCTTGCACTCCTCCACATCGTACTTGGGCTGCTCATTCATGCTGAAGTCGATGAAGCTCAGCTCCAGGTTGCCGGCATAGTCGCTGATGGAGGCCACATCCGCAAATACCTCCCGCAGACCGGTATCCAGGAACCACTGATAGCTCTTCTTCTGGATCTCCAGCAGGTTGGGCATCGCCATGACCTCTTCGTGCCTGGCAAAATTCTTACGCAGGGTTTTGCCGTAATACTTATCCTTGGCCATCTTCAATACTCACGCCTTTCTTGCTTTTATCTCAACTTAATTTGCTTACTGTTTTCAGGGCTTTTGCGGGGTGCGCGCCGGATCGCTTGTGACACGCACGGGCTTGTTGCTTCTTTTATGGGCCACCCGCTTGTTTTTTTCGCCGACAGATGGTATCCTATGAACAGATTATAAAAGGGGACATGCCCCCACTATCCGAACATAATCGATTCATTATAGCAGGTCAAGGGCTTGCTTGTCAATAGGTTTTTGCGCTTTTCCGGGCTTTGGCCCGGATTTTTTGTTTTGGGGAGCAAGCGGGCCATCGAGGACGCCGACCCCCTACGGATACGTTACTTAAATTGCGATGCAGAGATATTACGGATTGCCGCACCGGTGTGCGCGCCGGTTCGCAATGACAGGCTTTATTGGTAGAGGTATGATCGGTCCCCCGGGATTAAAGGAGGCCCCTGCGCGGCTATTTCTGCCGTGCAGGGGCCTCCTATTATAATATATAATGCACAATCTAATTACAGCATCTTGACTTCGTCTGTGGAGGCGGAGAGCTCCCCGGTTTTCGGCGCCAAAGCCTCCACAGCTTCTGCGGCCTCGGCATTGGCACCCTCACTATAGGTCAGGTCGCTCTCGGTGACCTTACGCAGCTCCTTGCGGCTAATAATGTCGTACATGCAGGGCACCACCAGCAGGGTCATAAGGGTGGCATACACCAAGCCGCCGATGCACACCAGGGCCATGGGCTGCATCAGTGCCGTGCCCGCGTCGCCGCCGAAGGCCATGACCAGCAGGCCCAAAATCGTTGTGATGGACGTCATGAGGATGGGCCGCAGGCGGGTGACGCCGGCCTCAATGATGGCCTCCCGCCGACCCATGCCCTCCAGGCGCAGCTGGTTGATATAGTCCACCAGCACGATGCCGTTGTTGACGATGACACCCACCAGCATCACAAAGCCGATGAGAGACACCACACTCAGCTCCACCCCGCTCACCAGCAGGATGATAAAGCCGCCGGTGAAGGCCAGGGGGATGGTGAACATGACGATAAACGGCGACTTCAGAGACTGGAACTGGGCCACCATCACCAGGTACACCAGCAGGATGCCCAGCACCAGCATCAGCAGCAGCTGCTGCATGGCGTCCATGATAGTCTCGTTTTCACCGCTGAATTCCGTGGTCACTCCCTCAGGCAGGGTAAGCCTCTCCACCGCCCGGATGGCCTCAGCAGACACCTTGGTCACATTATGATCCTCGTCCACCTGAGCCGTCACGTTGATGCAGCGGCGCTGCTCCTGGCGGTTGATGGTGCTGAGGCTTACAGTACGTTCCATGGTGGCTACCTCTCCCAGCCGAAAGCTCTCGCCGGAGCTGCCGGAGGATACACTCCCCAATGTGGATGCCGAGCTGCCCATAGCACCGCCCGTCATGGAGCTGTCCATAGAGCCACCCATGATGCCGCTCACGGAGGAACCGGGGGTTATCTCCAGGTCCAGCAGGTGCTCCAGGTCCACCGTTCGCTCCTCCGGCAGGGCGATAGTCACGCCCATGTCCTGGCTGTCCAGGGTCATATCCGATCCGCTGGTGGCAGTGGACAGAGCCGATGCCACCTGCATATATACCTGCGCCACGGTCATACCGTGCTTCATGGCCTTAGCCCGGTCCACCGTCAGGTGGACGGCGGGCACCGCATCGGTCAGGCCATCGGAAACTGCCTGCACGCCCTCCACGGAGCCGATAGCCTCCCCCACGGTTTTGGCTGCCGCCTGCAGATCCTCCATCTTCTCGCCGTAGACCCGCAGGGAAATGCCGCTGCCGGTCATCATCTGGGTCATGCTGTCCGCTGCGCCGGCATAGGTCACCTTGCACTCCATATCCTGGCACAGCTCCATGATCCGCCTGCCGGCGGCATCGCCGCTCTCCCCCTCGGGAACGATGATATAAGCGGTGACATCGTATGCGCCGGAGCTGCCGTCCATGCTTGTCACGGGCATGCTGGAGTCTGCGGACATGGCCGCCCCCACGGTCTGTACATTTTCAACGGTCATAGCCCGGCGGGCCACCTCGTCCGCCAGCTCCGCCGCCTTTTCATAACTGCATCCATCGGGCATGGTAATAGTGACGCTGACGGTATTCAGGTCGACCTTCGGCATGAACACGAAGCCCCGCTGCAGCGTCAGCAGCGCAGAGCCCACCAGCAGCACCACCGCCACCCCCAGCACCACAGCCTTGTGCCCCAGGGACCATGACACAGCCCTGCGGTAACCCGGATAGATCTTATCCAGCAGGCCGGGCTTAATGGGCTTATTCTTTTTCAGCATCCCTGCCGCCATGGCCGGCACCAGGGTCAATGCGATAATAAGGCTGGCCAAAAGCGAAAAGGTCATGGTCAGGGCCAGATCCGTAAACAGCTGCTTGGTGATGCCCTCCACGAACACGATGGGCAGGAACACACACACGGTGGTCAGGGTGGAGGAGGTGATGGCCCCCAGCACCTGACCTGCGCCGGCCACCGCCGCCTGGCGGACGTTGGCCCCCTTGGCGCGCAGGCGATAAATATTCTCAATGACCACCACGGAGTTATCCACCAGCATGCCCACCGCCACGGCCAAGCCCGACAGGGAAATCATGTTAATGGTCACGCCGCAGAAATACATAAGCACCACCGCGAAAATAACGCTGATGGGGATAGACACCAGGGTGATGACCGTGGGGCGCAGGTCCTTTAAGAACAGGTACAGGATCAGTATGGCAAACAGCGCGCCCCAGGCCAGGCTGGATAAGATAGAGTCAATGATGATGCGGATATAGTCCCCCTGGTCCATAAGGGGCGTGAACTCCAGGCCGTTATACTCCTGCTTCAGCTCCTGGAACCGGGCGGCAATATTCTCCGACACCTCCGCCGTGGCGTAGGTGGATTGCTTATTGAACATCACGATGACGCCGTTTTCCCCATTGAGCTTGGCGTAGATCTCTCCGGAGTTATCCGTGACGAAAACCTCCGCCACGTCCTCCAGCCGAATAGGCTCCACGCCCTCCATGCCCAGGTCGAACAGCACCAGCTGCTGCAGCTCCTCCCGGGTAGAAATACTATCTCCCACAGAGACCATGTACTGCACGCCGTCCTGCTCCACATAGCCCGCCGGCATAGAGAAATTCTGCGCCGTCAGCAGCGCGCTGATGGTGCTCAGCTGCAGGACGCCATCCAGGTTCGTCTGCTCCAGGGCGGAGGAGCGGCTCTGCTCCAATGTTGCAAGGCCTGATTCCACCTGGGTCAGGGCGGTGTCGATCTGTATATTTCCGGAGACGATCTGCTGGGCGCCGTCGGCCACGGTCATGACCCCGGAGGTGATTTTCTCCACCAGATCCGCCACGGCGCCGTTATCCTCCTTAAAGCGCCGGATCTCCTCCTGCAGGTCCCGCAGCTGCTGGGCGGTCTTTTCGATCTCCTCCTGCAGCCGGTCCCAATCGGCGCCCAGAGCGGCCAGGCGCAGATCCAGCTCCGCCAGATCTGACTCCAGGCGGATATAGCCACTCTCGGCCTTGATGGCGGCGATCTGTTCTTCTTTCTGCTCCTGAGTCAAAAGCGGGTCATTCTCGACGGCGGCGATGCGGGCGTCATAGACCGCCTTTTTTGCGTCCAATTCCGCCTTGCGCTGCAGGACAGCCTGCAGTTCGTTCAGCTTTTCCTGCAGCTGTGTTTTTCGGGCATCCATCTGACGAAGGCTGTCCCGCAGGGACTCCAGTGCCCGGGTAGCCGCCTGGGTCACAGCGTTTTCCTCCGCCGTGCGGATGGCGGACTTGGCCTCCAGCAGCTGGCTGCGAGTCTGCTCCAGCTGGGCCTGGGCGGCGTCCAGCTGTCCATTCACCGCAGCGGCCAGCTTCGCAGACAGGGCATCCAGCTTCTCCTGGCTGAGGATCACATTCATCTGCCGCTGCAATACGCCGCCGACAGACACACTGGCCACCCCTGTGATACCCTCCAGCTTGCCGGCCAAGGTCTTCTCCACGAATTCCGACAGCTCCGCAACGTCCATGCCCTCCCGGGACACGGCGGCAATCTCCACCGGCAGCATGGCAGGGTTGATTTTCAGCACATAGGGCGTACCCACGGAATCATCCCAGCTGCCCTGGAGAGCGGCGATCTTCTGCTGGATGTCCACGCCGGTGGAATCCATGTTCACCCCCTGCTCAAACTCCAGCACCACCATGGACATACTGTTCTGGCTGGAGGAGGTGATGTGTTTAATCTCATTCAGCGTAGCCATGGATTGCTCCAGAGGCTTTGTTACGTCCGCCTCCACTGTCTCCGGGCTGGCCCCCATGTCGGTGGTCACAATGACCACATAGGGGAAGTCCATGTTGGGCAGCAGATCCGGTGTCATCTTTAGATAGGCTACCACGCCCAACACCAGTATAGCCAGTACCGCCACAAATACGGTGAGAGGTTTTTTTACGCTGAATTTCGGCATTCGGTCCACTCCTTTTCAGGAACATATTTCAGGGATATATTTTATTGAGGAACATACTGACCCATATTACATCATTGCAAGCAGTTTAGCACGCCGCAAAAAAATTTTCAAGCGCCGGGGCTTATTATTCATGAATCCGTTACAAAAATCATATCAACGCCAGCGCCTCCGGATCGCTTTGCAGCCACTGGGTATGCTCCGCCGCAGGAGCAGGGTGCCGCCTGCAGCGGCAAGCTCTGCAGGTTTTTAATGCATTGAGACGGGCCGTCTGCATATGCAGACGGCCCGTCTCTTAAAGAGGGTACAGGGAAAGCTTATTTCTTGGCGGCATCGGCGGCCTTGGCCTCCTCCTCCGCGTCAATGGTGGACATATGATCCAGCATACGCACCACCTGGCAGCTGTAGCCCCACTCATTATCGTACCAGGCAATGAGCTTGACAAAATCGTGATCCAGCATCAGGCCCGCTGTCTCGTCAAAAATACTGGGGCATGGATTGCCAATGAGATCCGTGGACACCAGCTGATCCTTGGTATAGCCAATAATGCCCTTCATATTGGTCTCGCTGGCATGGCGAATCTCGTAGCAGATCTCGGCATAAGTAGTGGGGCGGGAGAGCTTGGCGGTCAGGTCCACCACGGACACGTCGGCGGTAGGCACCCGGAAAGACATGCCCGTCATCTTACCCTTCAGAGAGGGAATGACCCGGCCCACGGCCTTGGCGGCGCCGGTGGTGGAGGGTATGATGTTATTGAGGATGGAACGGCCTGTGCGCCAATCGCTGCCGCCCCGGGAGTCCACGGCCTTCTGCTTGGCAGTGGAGGCGTGTATGGTGGACATAAGGCTCTGCTCAATGCCGAACACCTCGTGGATCACATAGGCCAAGGGCGCCAGGCAGTTGGTGGTGCAGCTGGCGGCGGACACCACCTTCATATCCGGCCGGTAGAGCTTACTGTTGATGCCATAGACGAAGGTAGGCGTGGCCTCATCCTTAGCCGGGGCGGTGAGCAGCACCCGCTTGGCGCCGCCCTTGAAGTGGCGAGATGCCTTCTCGGTGGTGTTATTGGCGCCGGTACATTCCAGAATATACTCCGCTCCGCACTGGCTCCAAGGGATCATGGCAGCGTCGTTCTCGCTGAACACGCGAATCTTGTGGCCGTTGACCACAAGGTTGCCGTCTAAATTCTCCACAGTGCCCTCAAAATTCCGGAACACGGAGTCATACTTCAGCAGGTACACCATGTAGTCGATGTCCGCCTTGCGCAGATTGATCCCGCACACGTCGAACTTCTCCGGGCTCTTCATCAGGATCCGCAGGAGCACCCGTCCGATGCGCCCAAAGCCATTGATGCCGATTTTAATTGCCATACACCTAAACCTCTCTTTATCCTCAATCTTCTGCCCCAAAAAGGGCCTGCTCTTTTCTAAATCCATTATATCATGGCTATGGCGTTTGTCTTGTGCAATTTCCAAAAATCATTGACGAAAATAATCCATTTCCCCTTTCTCTTTTATAGAAAATGCACAAAAAAATCAAAAATCATACCCTAACATTCCATACATTTCAAATGAGCAAATCCAATTTTTAGCTCCAAAAAAAGCCACCCCGCACAGTGTGCGGGGTGGCTGATAAATTCTGTTACCGGACGGTTCGGTTGAAGCTCATGCTGTTTTTCTGCATATGTACATCCAGGGTCACTCGATCGGCCCGGATATAGCTGCAGGTATACTCATAAATGCGGCCATCCTCCGTCCTGGTGCGGCGCTGGTGATAAAATGCGCAGCTGCCCTGGGGCACATGGAGCAGGTTGGCCCGTACCTCGTCCAGCACCACTGCCTCATAGGTATCCTCCGCCGCGGCGGGAGCAATGCCCACGTGGTACAGGAGGCTGTATATGCTATGGGTCTGCACCAGCTCCCGGGTGAGGTTGGGGTAAAGGTACTGGGGGTAGTAGCTGGTCTCCAGGATCAGCGGTTCTCCATCAACATTACGCACACGGGTGAAGCAGTACACCGTGACGCCCTCCTGGAGCTGCATTTTGCGGCTGATCTCCGGGGGCGGCACAATGATGCCGAAATCCACCATGGTGGATGAGGGCACCTTGCCCATGGAGGAGATCTCCGTAGTGAAGGAGTAGCGCACGCACTTGCCCCGGGCATTGGGATCGGCCACAAAGGTTCCCTTGCCCCGCTTGCGGACCACCAGCCCCTCCTCCTCCAGCTCGCCAATGGCCTGGCGCACCGTGTTGCGGCTGATGCCCATGGTCCGGCACAGCTCGGCTTCCGATGGCAGCAGGTCGCCCACGTTCAGCTCACCGGAGGAAATATTCTGCTTGATGATGCCCACCAGCTGTGTATACAGCGGAATATCGCTGTCCATGCTCAGGCGGCTGGCAAGAATGGTATGGTTCTGCATAGGGGTATCCTTTCCTGCGCTTATTGCTCTTGGTTAAAGGTCATTCTATCATAGAAAGGGAGGGCGGTCAAGCCGCCCTCCAGCTTGTCAAAAAGCCTCGCAGAGTTCACGTCCGCAGACGTGAAAAAGTAGGATCATTTTTCACCGCGACCTGTGCGTGGGGAAAAATACCTCTCAGGCTGCCAGTGTGGAATTTTGAGTCTTCGACTCAAAATTATGCGCGCGGCAGACTGCGGTCTCTTTGGCAGAAAAATCGAAGATTTTTCGCCAGAGGTCTTACTTATGATCCACGGAATACATGTGCTCAATCAGGCACAGGAGCTTATCGGAGTAGCCCATCTCGTTGTCATACCAGCTGACAACCTTGACGAAGGTATCCGTTAGCGCGATGCCGGCCTTGGCATCAAAGATAGAAGTGCGGGCGTCCCCTAAGAAGTCAGAGGAAACCACGGCCTCCTCGGTATAGCCCAGAACGCCCTTCAGCTCGCCCTCGGAGGCGGCCTTCATGGCCTGGCAAATCTCCTCATAGGTGGCAGCCTTCTTCAGGTTCACGGTGAGGTCCACCACGGACACGTCCAGTGTGGGCACACGCATGCTCATGCCGGTGAGCTTGCCGGACAGCTCCGGGATCACCTTGCCCACGGCCTTGGCAGCGCCGGTGGAGGAGGGAATGATGTTGCCGGAAGCAGCGCGGCCGCCCCGCCAATCCTTCAAAGACACGCCATCCACAGTCTTCTGCGTGGCGGTGGTGGAGTGGACGGTGGTCATCAGACCGTCGGCAATGCCGAAGCTGTCGTTGAGGACCTTGGCAATGGGTGCCAGGCAGTTGGTGGTGCAGCTGGCATTGGAAACGAACTTCATGTCGGAGGTGTACTTATCCTGGTTCACGCCCACCACAAACATGGGGGTGTCATCCTTGGACGGGGCGGACATGACCACGTGCTTGGCACCGGCGTCAATGTGGCCCTGGGCCTTCTCCTTGGTAAGGAACAGGCCGGTGGACTCAATGACGTACTCGGCGCCCAGCTCCTTCCAGGGCAGGTTGTGGGGATCGCGCTCGGCGCTGACGGGGATGCTCTTGCCGTTGATGATGATGTTATTGCCCTCCGTCTTCACCTCGCCGTCAAACTTGCCGTGCATGGTGTCGTACTTCAGCATATAGGCCAGGTAATCGGCCGGACACAGATCGTTGATGCCCACGATCTCGATTTCAGGGTGGTGAATGGCCCGGCGGACCACCATACGGCCGATGCGGCCAAAACCGTTAATAGCAACTTTAATACTCATTTCAAAAGTTCTCCTTCCAGATGGAATATATCAAACATATGGTATGTTCTGTATTATACCCTTTTCTCTTGAATAATGCAATATCATTTTTAATAGTTTTCGCTTTTTTCGACGCTAATTTTTTCACCTATTAACCAGTATTTTTTAGCATTCTTCTTGTCTTTTCGATTTCTTTCTGATATAATAGCGTACCGGATTTTTGTTTTCGTCGATGTTAACAGTGGGGATAAATTCCCATTTGCAGCAAATTCTATCGGTGAAAGGAGATTCCGCATGGATCATTCACCTCAAGAGGCGCGGCTCCTGACCCAGGTGCTGCCCAATGTCGCCGCCCAATTCCGCACCACCTTAGGCAATATGCACGCTGCCCTATCCTCCGGGGACGATCCGGATGCCTGCATCTTGCGTCAAAGCTACTACCGTCTGCTGCGCACCGTTACCAATCTCACCGATGCCGTTATGCTGGCGGAGGATACCCCCCTCCCCCGGCAGGACACAGACCTGACGGTCTTTTTTGACGAGCTGTGCCGCCAGGCCCGGGAGCCTCTGTCCGTCTGCGGCGTGACCCTGGAGACCGATCTGCGTCCCCGGCAGCTGACGGTGGGCATCAACCGGGAATACACCGCCCGAATCTTCTGGAACCTGCTGTCCAATGCCGCCAAATTCACCCCCACCGGCGGCAGTGTGCGTGTAACGCTCACCCAGCAGGGAAACCGGGCGCTGCTGCAGGTGGCGGACACCGGCTGCGGCATCCATCCGGACCTGCAGGGCACGGTGTATGACCGCATCCTGCACACAGAGCGCATGGATCCCCTGCCCCACGGGTTGGGCCTGGGGCTGAGCCTGTGCCGGTGCTTTGCCGCGCGCCAGGGGGGCAATCTGCTGCTGCAGTCCGAGGTAGGCAAGGGCACCACCGTCACCGTGTCCCTGCCGGCGGAGCGCTGCGGCGTACACCGGGTACAGGACGTGCCCTTCCACTATGCCGGCGGGTTCCAGCCGGTGATGATGGAGCTTTCAGACGCCCTGCCCTATGAGGGCTACAAGGAGAAATATTTGGACTAATACGCATGATGAACGGAAAGAAAGTTTTAGTGGCCATGTCCGGCGGGGTTGACAGCTCCGCCGCTGCTGTGCTGCTGCGTCAGCAGGGCTACAGCTGCGATGGGGCCATGCTGCGCCTATATAACGGCGAGGTGGAGGGTACCTGCTGCTCCGCCGATGATGCCGCCGACGCCCGGAGCGTGGCCTACGGCCTGGGCATGAAATTCTATGTTTTCAATGAGACAGAGCGGTTTGCTCGGGATGTAATGGATCGCTTCGTGGCCGAATACTGCGCCGGGCGCACCCCCAACCCCTGCATTGATTGCAACCGCTGTCTGAAATTCGGCGCCCTGCTGGAGCGAGCCCTGCTGCTGGGGTATGATTACCTGGCCACAGGCCACTACGCCCGGGTGAAGCTTGACGAAGCCTCCGGCAAATACCGCCTTCTCCGGGGCCGGGACCGGAGCAAGGATCAGAGCTACGTTCTCTACCAGCTGGGCCAGCACCAGCTGGCCCACCTGCTGCTGCCCGTGGGCGAATATGACAAGCCCTCCATCCGCCGGAGCGCCCGTCAGGCGGGCCTCATCAACGCCGACAAGTCCGACAGTCAGGACATCTGCTTTGTGCCGGATGGAGATTACACGCGGTTTTTGCAGGAGTACGGCGGCGTAAAGATGATCCCCGGTGATTTTGTGGACCGAGCGGGTCATGTGCTGGGCCGGCACAAGGGGCTGCCCTGCTACACCACCGGCCAGCGCAAGGGCCTGGGTGTTTCCGCCGGGAAGCACGTTTATGTCCTGCGGAAAAATGCCCAGGACAACACCATTCTTCTGGGAGACAACGAGGAGCTGTTCACCTCCGTCCTTACGGCGGGCCGGGTAAACTGGATCAGCGGCGAAACCCCCGCCTCTCCCCTCCGCGTCACCGCCAAAACCCGCTATAGTCAGACGGAGGCGGCAGCCACTGTGCATCCCCTGCCGGATGGGCGCATCCGGGTGGAGTTTGATGTGCCCCAGCGGGCCATCACCGCCGGGCAGGCCGTGGTGCTCTACGATGGGGAGCAGGTTTTAGGCGGCGGCACTATTGAATAATAAATTGTATCATCGATTGACAAAGGCAGACCGGCCCGGGCCGGTCTGCCTTATCCTATCGTTCACTCTCCCGCCACTCGTCCACATAGATCATGTCATCCACATCCCGCTGTTCTTTTTCCTCCACGGTATATCCCCCCTCCGATTATATACCTGTTATTCTATGTGCCGGACCACAGAAAAATTCCTTGCGGCCCCATTTTTTTCATGGTAAGATACAATCACGGCTCTACCGGGTGAAAAAAGCCGAAGCGGCATGTCCGCTGCTGCCATCCGACAATAAATACCCCACGGAAAGGTTGTGCCCATATGTCTCCCTCCCGCAAGCATACCGTAGCTGTGATCACCGCCTGCGTCGCCTTTGTGATCTTCGGCTTCAGCTTTATGTTCTCCAGCATTGCCCTGTCCATCGCACCCACCACGGTGCTGCTGTGCTTTCGATTCACGGCGGCGGTGCTCACCCTGTCCTTGGTAGTGGCGGCCAACGCTCTGGTAGGCCGCATCCGGGGCAAGGCGTGGTTTTCCTTTTCTCTCCGCGGCAAGCCCCTGGGCGGTGTGCTGCTGCTGGGCCTGGTGCAGCCGGTTTTATACCTGGTGTTTGAAAACAGCAGCATCCGCTATACCTCCTCCGCCGTCACAGGCACGGTGCTGGCAGTGGTGCCGGTAATCTGCATTTTGGCAGATGTATTCATCAGCCACGAATCCGTCACCAAGCTGCAGATCCTGTGCGCTGTGGCCTGCGTGGGCGGCGTGGCCCTGGTGGAGACCGGCGGCGAAACCCGCATCAGCCTGCTGGGCTTTGTGTGCCTGCTGATGACCTTGGTATGCGATGTGGGATACTATGTGCTCAGCCGCCGGGCCTCCCGGCAGTTCAGCCCCCTGGAGGTCACCTTTGTCATGTTCCTCATAGGCATGGTAGTCTTTGTCCCGGCGGCACTGATCCAGGGGCACGGGCAGATGGCAGAGCTATTCCTTCCGGCTATACAGTCAGCTCCCTTCTGGGGCAGTGTGTTTTTCTTGGGTGCAGTGTCCTCCGTGGGCGCCTACGGCTTGCTGAACTTCGCCAACGCCACCCTCACCAATTCCGAGGCATCCCTCATCGGGAATATCGGCACGGTGGTATCGGTGCTGGCCGGTGTGCTGCTGCTGAAGGATCCCTTCACGCCTCTGCAGGCGGTAGGTGTAGTGGTCATTCTGGTCTTTGTGACCCTGGCCAACCTACCCAAAAAGCAAAAATAAATTCAGAAAGGGAGAAGCCCCAGTGGTTTCTCCCTCTTTTAAACTGTCGAAAAAGGGCTTACAGTCTGTTCTTTACTGCAATGAAAAAAGATAAGGAACTGCGGCCCCCTCGAACGTATAATAAATGAAAGGCTTCCGCGTGGGCCTTTTTTGCCAAAGGAGGAAAGCACATGGACGCCGCTGCCAACAGCTACCGCCGTTTTCTGGACGGCGATGAGAGCGCCTTCGAGGAGATCATGCAGGAGCTGTTTTGCGGGCTGGTTTTCTTTATCAACGGCTTTGTGCATGATCCCCACGCCGCGGAGGACATCGCCATCGACGCCTTTTCCGACCTGGTGGTGCACCGGCACCGCTACAACTTCCGAGTGAGTCTGAAAACTTATCTCTACATGGTAGGCCGGAGCCGCGCCCTGGACTATCTCCTCCGTCGCAGGATCCTCCGCTTCACGGAGCTCTCCGAAGCCCACGGCCTGGCGGACGACTCCGCCGCCCTGGAGGAGCTGGCCCTGGCCGGCGACCGCCAGCGCCGGGTAAACGCCGCCCTGGCGCAGCTGCCCCGGGATATGGCCGCGGCGGTGCGGCTGGTCTACTTTGAGGAGATGACCTATGCCGAGGCCGCCCGGGTCATGGGCAAAAAAAGCAAGCAGGTGGATAACCTGCTGTATCGGGCCAAACGGGAGCTGCAGAACATTTTGGGAGAGGAGGGGATGGAGCTGCTATGAGGTCCCTGCAGGAATGTCAAGCGGAGGTGTTCCGCCGCAGCGAAAAAAGAATCCGAACCCGCCGGCGGGCCATCCGCGCGGTCATGGTCTGCGTGCCGCTGGTTTTGTGTCTCACAGCCTTCAGCCTGCTTGTGCGGCCCGGACTACCATCCTCCCCCGATGGAGCTCCGCCGAAGAACAACGCCGCATCCCCTCCCCCGGCTGTTTGCCGCATTGATGTCAGCGTGGCAGGCCAGGTCACATCCATTACCGATGAGGGGCGCGTCTGCGCCATTGCCGACACCCTTGCGGCGCTGAACGGCGCCCTCGTGGTGGAGCCCTCCGGCGGCAGTGAGTCCGCCGGGGCGGAGGGCCTCACCATCACCCTGTTTGCCGAAGACGGCCCCCAGGCGGTATACCGCCTGACCGACGACACCCTGACTAACATAACCACCGGCAGCGCTATGGCCCTGACCCGGGAGCAGAGTGCGGCGCTCTCCGCTCTCCTGGCCCCGGAGGCCGCAGATAATCCATAAAAAGGAGGTTCCCCCTATGAAAAAGAAAATCCGGATATGTATCGCAGGAGTCGTGCTGCTGGCCATCCTCTTTGTCCCCATTCCCAGCGGCACGTACAAGGACGGCGGCACCCGGGCCTACTCGGCCCTGACCTATAAGATCGTTAAATGGCAGCGGGACACCGGTTCCGATGTTTACAAGGCCACCAAGGTCTACTGGCTGCCGAATAACTTCAAGTCCATTGATTCGCTGTGGGCCAGGGAGGAGGCATACGTACCCCATCACTTCACGGCCACCGTTCTGGAAATGCAGAGCGGTCACGCCCTGGTGCAGCCGGTGGAGGATGAGATGGAGGCCGGCGTGGGCAGCGCGATCTCGGTGGATACCTCCGCTCTGGAGGACATCGGCGCCCAAGTAGGCAGCGATGTGGAGATCTACTACACCGGCAATATCCGGGAGACCGCCCCCGCGCAGCTCCGGCCCACCAAGTGGGAGATGGCCACGGATCTGCGCCACCGGACCTACACTGACTCCTGGCTGAACCCGGAAACCGCCCAGCCTATGGACGAGATGATCGATCCGGTCATCATCTCCCGGATCTATTCCAACTGCTTCTTCGCCCGTCCCGTGGTCCCCATGCCCTACGAGATCAAGTTCAACGGTGAGCTGCCCCCGGAATGGTGCGTGGGCGACCAGGTGACCTGCACCTGCGAAAACATCCTCTACGACCAAGATAGCCATCGGATAGAGGCTGATTTCATCAGCCTAACCCCCAACGATTGGCAGATGGACCCCAATGCATGCTATAAGCCGGTGATCTACCTCTACCCTGAGGAGGAGACGCAGGTCTCCGTACAGTTGACCCTGGACGGCGACCTCACCTGCACCTATCCCGCCTATCAGAACGGCTGGACCGTCACCGCCGCCCCCGACGGCACCCTGACGGACAGGCGCGGTCAGACCTACAACTACCTGTACTGGGAGGGCGAGACCTATGCCCGGTGGGACATGACAAGGGGCTTCTGCGTAAAGGGCGAGGACACGGCGGCCTTTTTGGAGCAGGCCCTGGCGCAGCTGGGCCTCACCCGCCGGGAGGCCAATGAGTTCATCATCTACTGGCTGCCCCTTATGGAGCGGAACCCCTACAACGTCATTTCCTTCCAGACGGATGCCTATACCCAGGCAGCCGGGCTGCACATTGACCCGGCTCCGGATACCCTGATCCGGGTGTTCATGGCCTGGCAGAGCTCGGACTCCTTCGTAAAGCTCCCCGCCCAGGCGCTTACCGCGCCTGCACGCACGGGCTTTACCGTGGTGGAATGGGGCGGCACAAAAATCTCCTGACACACGCATAAGCTCGGTGTAATGTAAAATCGGCACAGCTGCTTGGCTGTGCCGATTTTTTCGGGTCTCATGCTGATTTATGCCCGCTTGAGGATGCGCCCGGCCTTTACGCCGGTGTATTTGCCCTTTTCCACGGCCACGGCGCCGTCCGCCAGCACATAGTCCATGCCCTGGGCCAGAACGCAGGGGTTTTCGTAGGTGCCGGGCTGATGCAGCTTTTCCAGGGCAAAGACGTTGATGTCCGCGTCCATGCCCGGGGCCAGGACGCCCTTTCCTGCAAGACGCAGAACCTGGGCGGGCTTTTGGGTTATTTTATGCACCGCCTGCTCCGCCGTCAACACGCCCCGCTCCTTCACAAAGTGCTCCAAAAGATGCACGAAGGTGCCGTACACCCGGGGATGCAGCATCCCGTCCGTGGGATAGGTGGAGTCGGAGATGATGTTGGAAAGGGGGCTTTGGAGAATGGTCACGATGTCCTCCTCCGAGGCCATGAAGTCCACCATGGTGATCTCGCAGTGTTCCCGCACCAGCAGGTCGCAGCAGCAGTCCAGGGGATTCTGCCCCCACAGGGCGGCAATCTCCGCGATGCTCTTGCCCTGGTAGGGATGGTCCTCCGGGCAGTGGAGGCTGGTGAGTCGGATGCCGTCCCACCCGGCCAGCTTGGCGATGTCATCAAAGCCGTCGCCCCGGCGGATGAGCTCCGCCAGCTCCCGTCGAGCCCCCTTGTCCTGCAGCCGCTGCACCACCGCCTCTATGCCGCCGGTGAGAAAATCCGGGGGCAGAATGTGGATGAGCTGGGTGGAGCCTGCGGTGTAGGGGTACACATCGCAGCCCACCTCCAGGCCCTCCTGCCGGGCCTTCTCCAGCATGGCCAGGGCCCTGGGGATCTTCACGCCCCAGTTGTCCCGGCCCATGGCCTTCAGGTGGCTGATGTGAACGGGTATGCGCAGGGCCCGGGCCACGGCGAGCATCTCCTCCAGAGCCTCCAGCACGCCGCCGCCCTCCTGGCGCATATGCACTGTCACGGGGATGCTCTGCCCCGTCAGAGGCTCCAACGCCTGAATCAGCTCCTGTGTGGTGTAAAAGCACTCCGGGGCGTAGCCCAAGCCCAGGGAAACGCCCAGGGCCCCGTCGGCCAGGGCCTGCTCCATGGCCCGATGGATGGCCTTATAGTGCTTGTCCTCCAAATGCTCCAAAGCATAGCCCGCCGCAGAGGCGCGCAGCACGCCCGCGCCCACCAGCATGCCGGTGTGAATGGGTGCCTCGGGCTGGCCGGCAAAAAAGTCCGCCAGGGAATCCGTGGGCACCTGCTTGGGCATCTCCCCGCAGATGGGCTGCAGGTAGGCGGCAATCTCCGCCCGTTTTGCCCGGCGCATAGGCGCGGCGGACAGACCGCAGTTGCCGTTTACGATGGTGGTCAATCCCTGGCGCAGCTCCGGCTGGCCGAAGCCGGGCCGCCAGGCGGCCAGATCCGCATGGCGATGGATGTCGATAAAGCCCGGGGTCACCAGCTTCCCATCGGCGCTGATGATCCGCCGGGCGTGGGCTCCGGGCAGGGTGCCCACCTCCACGATCCTTCCGTTTTCCACCGCCACATCGGCGGCATAGGGGGCACTGCCGGTACCGTCCACCACGGTACCGCCCCGAATCAGCAGGTCTAACATCCCTCTTGTCCTCTTTTCACAGAATCATTTTTCAGCAGGGGCAGCGTCACAGTAAACCGCGTTATGCCCTCTGCACTGGTGCAGCCGATGCTGCCGCCGTGGGTCTGCACAATACTCTGGGCGATGGCCAGGCCCAGGCCGAAGCCCTCCCCGCCGGTGCGGGACTCATCCACCCGGTAGAACCGGTCGAACAAATGCGGCAGCTTTTCCGCCGGGATGGTCTCCCCCCGGTTTTCCACCTGCAGGAGAGCGCCTCGCCCCTCCCGGCGCAACAGCAGGCCCACAGGCGTCCCCGCCGCCGCATATTTCATGGCGTTATCCAGCAGGATATCCGCCAGGCGGCGCAGCTGCACGGCGCTGCCCCGCACTGTCAGCTCCGGCTGGATGTCGTAGCTAAGCTCCCGGCCGCTCTCAAAGGCCACCGGCTCAAAGGCCAGGGCACTCTCCAGCACCGTGTCCGACAGGTTTACAGCGTCCAGGGTCTGCTTTGCCCCGCTCTCCGTCCGGGCCAGGGTCAGCATATCCTCCACCAGGGCCTTCATCCGCAGGGATTCGGCGCGAATCCCCTCCACATACTGTTTGGTCTTCTCCGGATCCCGCTCTCCTCCCGCCAGCTCCGTAGAGGAAAGGATCACCGTCAGAGGTGTTTTCAGCTCATGGGACGCATCTGACACAAACTGCTTCTGCTCCTGCCAGGCCCGCCGCACCGGCCGCACCGCAAAGCCCGCCAGCCAATAGCTCAGGCCCGTCAGCACCAGCAGGGCCGTCAGGGTAACCAAGCCGCCGCGCAGCAGTAGGCTGCGCATGGTGGCCCGCTCCATGGAGCAGTCGGTAAAGGCAATGCGCACCGACACGACCCCCACCCGGCGCATATACCGCAGGGAATAATCCTTCAGCACACCGCTGTCGTTTTTTTCCTCCAGGGCCGAGCGCACGATATCCAGCACCAGGTCCTGATTTTCCAGGTTGTAGTAGCTGCTGCCGGAGAGGCGTATCGTTCCGCCGGTAAACACCTCCGCCACAAAACAGGGCTGGCCGCTGCTGCCGGGCAGCTGGTTCTTGTCGGCATTTCCCTCCAATGCGGCAGCCAGATGCTCCTCACTGCTATGCACCATCTGGCTGCGGGTGGACAAGGCCAGGACCACCAGGGCGCTCAGCAGCACCGCCGCCACCGTCACCAAACTGATGCCCACGATCTTCAGCCGTAATTTTCGGATCATTCCTTTTCCTCCAGGCAATAGCCCACCAGGCGCACTGTGCGGATGCGCATGTTAGAGCGTACCAGCTCCAGCTTCCGCCGCAGGAAAGAGATGTATACCTCCACATTGTTGTCCTCGGCATTGGACTCATAGCCCCAGGCCTTGAGCAGCAGCTGCTCCTTGGACAGGATCTGCCCGCCGTTGCGCATGAGCATCTCCAGCAAATCGTATTCCTTGCGGCTGAGCCGGGCGCTGCGCTGGCCGCAGGTCACCTGAAACGTCCCCGGGTCCAGCACCAGGTCGCCCCGATGGATGCGATCGTCGCCGCCGCTCTCGCCGTTGCTCCGCCGCAGCAGCAGGCGCACGCAGGCCAGCAGCTCCGGCGTCTGAAAGGGCTTGGTCAGGTAATAGTCCGCCCCTTGGTCCAGGCCCCGCACCCGGTCGCTCAGCTCGCCCCGGGCGGTGAGCATCAGCACCGGCAGGCGGCTGCCGGTGCTCCGCAGCCGCCGCAGCAGGGCAAAGCCGTCCAGCCCCGGCAGCATCACGTCCAGCACCAGCAGATCGTAGATCCCCGATAATGCGTTATCAAGGCCCGAGACGCCGTCGTTGCTCACGTCCACGGTGTAGCCCTCCCGGCGCAGCAGCTCCTGCAGATTCTGCGCCAGCCTTTTTTCGTCCTCCACCACCAGGATCCGCATTTCCCCGCCTCCCATTCGTTTTTCTTTATTGTATACCGAAAAGCCCGCCGGAACAAGTCCCGGCGTATAGCCGTATGGTAAGCGGCCAGGCTTTAAAGAAAATTAAAAAAGCGATTTTTGGCCGCCCCATTTTCCCGAAAACCGGGAGAGCACCTCATCCGCCCTCCCGGTTTTCGTTTTTATATGCTCTTTTGGGGTCATGCGCCCAGGGTCAGCAGATCCAGCAGTGCCTGAGCCGTGGCTGCAGACACCTTAAAAATGGCGGGGACATCGTTATACATAGCAAAATAGCCGTCCTCATACGCCAGGCCAATGCAGACCGTAAAGCTGTCAGTGCTGCCGGTGCTGGTCAGATAGTTGACGGTGACCGTGGCCGCCGGGTCCGTCAGCCCACAAATGGGCAGTGCGCCGGAGCTGGGGTTATAGTCCACGCAGGACTCCAGCTTCATGCCCTCGGCCAAGAGGGCTGTAAGCGCCGTCATCCGGTCAGACACGTCCGCCCCGCTGCATAGCCAGATGTCTCCCTCACCCCGCGCCACGGTGACGTCCATTCCGCCGCCCCGGGCCTGAATATGCGTAAGCTTGTCCGCCGTCAGGGCCGGCAGAGTGGGCATCTCCACCAGCTCATAAATATTCCGGTCCATAAGCTGCACCAGCGCATCCGGTGCCACATAGATCTTGGTGGTATCTTTGTCCCGGCACATATAGTAGCCGCCGCCCTCCGCCGCCGCGCCGATCTGCAGGGACAGGCCGGTGCCGTCGTCGTTCTTGACCTCCAATGTGCGGTCCGGTCCGTCCAGGTCATAGGCGGTGATGTCGCCGGGGTTTTCCAGGGGCGTCAGCGTGTTCAGGGCGCTCACCTGGTCCAGCAGCTGCTGCATCAGCGTCTGATCCAGGGGCAAAGTGGTGTCGTCCTTCCACTGCCATTTCCCCTCTTCGTTTTTGGTGAAGCGCAGGGTGTAGCTGCTGTTTTTATAGATCATCTCCTGCGTGGAGGCCGTAACCAGCCCTTCGCTGTCCAAGGTGTCGGACGGTGCCTGCTTTTTGCCGCAGGCGGTGCATGCCAGCAGCAGTGCCGCCGCCAGGATCGCAATATATCTTTTCATGGACTGTCTCCTCATTTATCAAATCGACACGATTATAACAGATTTTTATCAAAAAAGAAACCCCTTCCGGGAAAATGCAAAAAGGAGCGGCCCAGGCCGCTCCTTTTGCATGATAATTTATAGCAATTCCTTACAGATGGGACACGAACGTGCTGTTCACCGCCACAGTGCGGCTGATTTCAGAGGACTTGATGCTGCCAAAGACGGTGCTCATGATGGTCAGCGCCTTCTTGCCGTCGATTTCCGGCTCCCGGTTGTGCTCCAGGGCGTCCACAAACTCGTCGATAACGCCGGAGCGGGTGCTGGGCTCAAAGCTGTAAGCGGTGGATGTATTGCTCATATCCCGCACCACAATGGGGGCACCGGGATCGCTGTAGATGAGCATGATGCCCTTAGTGCCGTATAGGCAGGTGGAGTTGCACTCCTTGCCATACACCGTCCAGCTGGCGGCCAGGGTGCCCACGGCGCCGCCATTCATGCGCAGGATGCACAGGGCGTTGTCGTCCACGCCGATGAAGTGTCCGTGGTCGTCGTGCTTATTCAAGGTCATCACCTTGGCGGTGGTTTCGATGACCGTCTGTCCGGTGAGGTATTGCAGCAGGTCCAGCTTGTGGATGCCCAGATCGCTGAGGGCGCCCATAGCGGCCTTGTCCTTATCGAAGAACCAGGCGTCCCGGTCCGGGGACCAGCCCTCAGGCCCGGCGTTGCCGATGGTGGTGCGGAAGGTGATGATGTCGCCGATGACGCCCGCCTCCAGCAGCTCCTTGGCCCGGCGATGCACAGGGTCAAAGCGCATATTGTGGCCCACCATCAGGTGCTTGCCGTTAAACTCGGCAGCGGCCACCATGGACTCGCACTCCGCCAGAGTCACGGCCATGGGCTTTTCCACCAGCACATGCTTGCCGGCGTAGAGGGCGGCGTTGGTGATCTCGGCATGGTTGCGGTTTTCCACGCACACGGACACCGCATCGATCTCCGGGTCGTTTATCAGATCGTAATAGGAATCATACACCTTTCCGCCATATTTCTCCGCCATTTGGACGGCGCGGGAGCTGATTTTGTCATAATAGCCCACCAGCTTGGCATCGGGGTTGGTAGCGTACTCCGGCAGGTGCCGGGTCTGGGCGATCTTGCCGCAGCCAATGATACCGATCTTAATCATAGTAGCGCCTCCTTGTGAACCTTTCGCAGATCTATTCTAAAATACAGATTATTATCTATGATGGATTATACCAAAAATTTCTGCCCAGTGAAAGACCTTTTTTATATTTTTTTCTTTTTCCCCGTTTTGTATTCTTTCTGTCTCCTTAGCAAAAAAAAGCCTTGCTATTTTCCACAGGCCAGGGTAGAATGACTTTGGTTTAGATTAGGAGGATATTGCCCATGGTTTCCATCGTTGAAGTAACCACTCACCGCCAGCTGCGCCAGTTTGTGGACTTCCCGAATCAATTATATAAAGATGTGCCCCAGTTCGTCCCCGCCACCTACAGCGATGATATAGAGGATTGGAACAGGAAGAAAAACCCCGCCTTTTCCTACTGCGATGCCCGCTGCTGGCTGGCCATGCGCGGCTCTGAGATCGTCGGCCGCATCGGCGCCATACTCAGCCATAAATCCAATGAAAAGTGGGGCACCAACCGCCTGCGCTTCACCCAGGTGGATTTCATTGACGACATAGAGGTCTCCTCCGCCCTGTTTGAAACAGTGGAGAACTGGGCCCGGGAGCTGGACTGCTCCGCCGTACACGGTCCTCTGGGCTTCACGGACATGGACCGGGAGGGCATGCTGGTGGAGGGCTTTGACCGCCGCAGCTGCTTCTTTACATATTACAACCACCCCTATTATATGCAGCACATGGCAGCCCTTGGCTATGTAAAAGACGTGGATTGGGTGGAAAATCTCATTTCCGCTCCTGAAGATGAAAAAACCATCGCCCGCTGGGCCAAGCTCTCGGCCTATGTGCAGCGGCGGCAGAAGCTGCACATCCTGGAGGTCCGCACCCGGCTGGGCTATTTCCCCCTGCTGAAGCCCTTTTTCCAGCTTGTGAACGAGGCGTATGCCCCGCTCTACGGCACCGTGGATCTGACCCCGGCACAGGTCAAAAAGTACAGCATGAAGTTCGCCCCCCTCATCAATCCCAAGCTTACCTGCTTTGTTCTCAATGAACAGGACGAGCTGGTGGCCTTTGGTGTCAGCGCCCCCAGCATTGCCGAGGCGCTGAAAAAGAGCCGGGGCCGGCTGCTGCCCACAGGCTGGGTTCATGTGCTCCACGCCTTCCGGAAAAATGACACCATTGACCTGCTGCTCATTGCCGTTCGGCCGGACCTTCAGGGAAAGGGCGTCAACGCCATCATTCTCAGCAAGGTGATGCAGGGCTGCCGAAAAATGGGCATCCGCTACGCTGAAACCGGCCCCATGCTGGAGGAAAACGAGAAGGTGCAGACCCAGTGGCAGAATTTCCCCCTGGAGCAGCATAAGCGCCGCCGCTGCTGGGTGAAGGAGTTGGGCGCCGTTCCCTCCGCCGCCGCGCCTAACGAGTCCGCCTGTCAATAACGCCCTATATCCCCACACACCTCAAAAGGAACCGCCTCAGCGGTTCCTTTTTTTCTTTGCGGAGTTCACGTCCGCAGACGCGAAAAATTGCAATCATTTCCTCTCGCGGCATGTGCGTGAGAGAAAACACCTCTCAGGCGATAAGTAGTGGAATTCCGGCGCTTCGCGCCGGAATTCTGCGCGCAGCAGCCTGCAAGCCTTTTGTCGGAAAAACCCGGAGGGGTTTTCGGCAGGCTTCTCTCCGCACCCCCTCCGTCCCGGCGGCATAGTATGACCACGGAGAGTCATTCTCTCAGCAAAGGAGGCAGATCAAATGATTCATCTTCGCGGCGCGTCCTTTGTGTATCAGGCGCCCGACGGCGAGGTGGAGGCCCTGCGGCGGGTAGACATAGACATCGCCCCGGGGGAGTTTTGCAGCGTGGTGGGCCCCTCCGGCTGCGGCAAATCCACGCTGCTGTCGGTGGTCTCCGGGCTGGAGCCTCTTACCGCCGGCACGGTGGAGGTGGACGGCGCCCCCGTCCGCGGTCCCTCCGGGAAGGTCGGGTTCATGCCCCAGCGGGATCAGCTGTTTCCCTGGCGCACTATCCGGGACAACGTGACCCTGGGGCTTACCGTCACCAAAAAGCGCACCCCCGAGACCCTGGCCTATGCCGACGCGCTGCTCAAGCGCTACGGTCTGTGGGAGTTTGCCGGAAAGCGGCCCTCCCAGCTCTCCGGCGGCATGCGTCAGCGATGCGCCCTCATCCGCACCATGGCCACAAACCCGAAAATCCTGCTGCTGGATGAGCCGTTTTCGGCTCTGGATTTTCAGACCCGGCTGTCGGTGTCCTCGGACATCAGCCGCATCATCCGCCAGGAGGGAAAAACCGCCCTTCTGGTCACTCACGACATCTCCGAGGCCATCAGCCTCTCCGACCGCATTTTCGTTCTCAGCGCCCGGCCCGCCGTGGTGAAAAGCACCCACGACCTGACGGCCCTGCAAAATCTGTCGCCCCTGGAGCGCCGGGACACTGATGCCTTTCACACCTATTTTCAAGCCATATGGAAGGAGCTGGATCACCATGAATAGTGCCTCCCCTTCCCCGGCCCGGCAGGCCTATCTGCTGGCCAACCGGCGGCAGAATCGGCAGGTGCATCTGTGGCAGATAGCTCTGCTGTTGGGCCTGTTGGCCCTGTGGGAGCTGAGCTGCCGGATGGGCCTGTCCGATGGCTTCCTCACCAGCTGTCCCAGCCGCATGGCCGCCACCTTCGCATCCCTTTGCCGCAGCGGCGATCTGTGGCGGCATATCGGCGTATCCTGCGGCGAAACGGTCATCGGCTTCCTCTCCGGCACCGCAATGGGCACAGTGGTGGCCATCTGCATGTGGTGGTCGGGAAAGCTGGCCCGGATCCTGGACCCCTACCTGGTGGTGCTCAACGCCCTGCCGAAAACGGCCCTGGGCCCCATTTTCATTGTGTGGATGGGGGCCGGTCAGGGGGCCATCATCGTCATGACCCTGGCCATTTCGCTGATCGTGACCATTCTGAATATGTATCAGGGATTTCTCTCCACGGACGGGGAGAAGATCCGCCTCATGCGCTCCCTGGGGGCCAGCCGCTGGCAGATCCTTTGGCTGCTGGTATTCCCGGCCAACGCGCCCACCCTTTTTTCCACCCTGAAGGTGAACGTGGGGCTTTCCTGGGTGGGCGTCATCATGGGGGAGTTTCTGATCTCGCAGGCCGGATTGGGATATCTCATCGTTTATGGCTCCCAGGTGTTCAACATGGATCTGGTCATGACCAGCGTGGTGATCCTGGCAGCGGCGGCGGTGGTGATGTACCGGCTGGTGCTGTGGGTGGAAAAATTTTTGAATCGTTTTTGGGGGAAAGGACTATGAAAAAACTGCTGACATTTTTGCTGGCTGCACTGATGATCGTGCCGGGGCTGTGCGCCTGCGGCAAGCAGGACGCCACAGTGGTGCGGCTCAACGAGGTCACCCACTCGGTGTTTTATGCGCCCCAGTATGTGGCCATGAGCCAGGGATTCTTTGCGGCCGAGGGCCTGCAGGTGGAGCTTACCAACGGCGGCGGGGCCGACAAGGTCATGACTGCTGTGGTCTCCGGCCAATCGGACATCGGCCTGGCGGGGCCTGAGGCCAGCATCTATGTGTATAACCAGGGCAAGGCCGACCACACCCAGATCATCGCCCAGCTGACCAAACGGGACGGCTCGTTCCTGGTGGGCCGCACAGAGAGTCCCTTCTCCTGGGAGGATCTCCGGGGCAAGACCATCATCGGCGGCCGCAAGGGCGGCGTACCGGAGATGACCCTGGAATATGTCCTGCGGCAGAACGGCCTGACCCCCGGGGTGGACGTAACGGTAGATACCTCCGTGCAGTTCAACATGATGGCCGGGGCCTTCACCGGCGGCCAGGGGGACTATGTGGCCCTCTTTGAGCCCACTGCCACTCAGGTGGAGGCCGCCGGCCAGGGCTATGTGCTCACCTCCATCGGCCAGGAGAGCGGCGAGATTCCCTACACCGCCTACTTTGCCAATCTCAGCTGGCTGGAAAATAATGCCGACACCGCCCAGCGGTTCGTAAACGCCATTGCCAAGGCCCAAAAATGGGTGGCCGAGCACACGGACCGAGAGGTGGCCGAGGCCATTGTGGATCAGTTTCCGGACACGAGTCTGGAGGAGCTGGAGGCCGTCACCGCCCGACATCGGCAGATCGACGCCTGGAACGCCACACCCATTATGGAGCAGCAAGCTCTGGAGCGGCTGGAGACGGTGATGGAGCAGGCCGGCGAGCTGGCGCATAGCCAGTGGGTGCCCTTTGACGACCTGGTAAATAACACCTTCGCCCGGTATGCCGTAGGCTGAGGCTGTGCCGGGCGGTTCATATAGTAAAAAAGGTGAGACCCGGCGGGCCTCACCTTTTTTTGCTGAAGCAATCACTGCAAAGGGTTTATAGTCTGCTGTGCGCATAGTCGGCATCGCCCCCAACGGCACCGGTTATGATGCAAGCTCTCACGCACTATAGCTCTTTTTCTCATAGCTGCAGAAAAAGCCATTTTTATATTTAAAACATAGTTTTCCTATGCTACCATCGATTGACATGAGCAGACACGGTTTTGCTGCGCAGAAATGCTTCGCACCTGCCAGCGATGGATTTCCGAGCGATTTTTGGTTTTCGAGCCGCAGGCGGGCTGGTGCCCGCCAAGGTGAGAAGGACAAAAAGCGCCGCAAAGGCGCGCTGGCAGGCGTGTTTGCCCTTGTTAATCGATGGTATACTACTTATAATACACAGGTAAGCATGTGCCATAAAATGTCTATAAAGGCTGATGCCTCAGCCGCCCACTGCTATGAAGCCTGCAAGCCAAATGATGGATATGTTCACTCTGTCCCGCGCTGCTCCCACACTGCCGGGCAGAAAGGCGGCCGGAGCGATCACTCATAATTATATGCGGGCAAAACCCCTGTAAAGGCAGAGGTTTTGCCCGTTTGCCATGGGGAGGAACGACATGCCCAAGGTAACCATTTACGCGCCAAACGGAAAGGTGTCCGTCCGGGAGATCCCGGCGGGGGCCCTGCTGCTCCACGCCCTGGGCGGCGGGGTGGAGACCCCCTGCGGTGGCCACGGCCGCTGCGGCAAGTGCCGGGTAACGGTACAGGGCCGGGTATCTCCGGCCGGGTCTCAGGAGACGGCGCTGCTGGGTCCGAGGGCCCTGCAGGAGGGCTTCCGCCTGGCGTGTCTTGCCACGGTGGAGGGCGATTGCACCGTGGTGTTAGACGCCAGCCGGGCCGTGCAGGCCATCAGCGGCGACGGTGCCATGCCCGCCTTTACCCCGGCACCCATCTTTGAAAAATATGGCGTGGCGGTGGACATCGGCACCACCACCCTGGCCGCCCGGCTCTATGACCGGAGCGGCACCCTCCTGGCCCAGGCGGCAGCCCCCAACCCCCAACGGGTATACGGTGCGGACGTCATTTCCCGCATAGAAAAGTCCCTGGCCGGGGGCCGGGAGGCCCTGGCCAGGTGCATCCGGGACGGGGTGGACGCCCTGCTGCGGCAGATGGAGACCCAGGCAGGGATAGAGGCCGCCGCGGTGGACACCGTGGTCCTCACAGGCAACACCACCATGCTGTACCTGCTCACCGGCCGGGATGTGGATTGCCTATCCCACGCGCCCTTTCTCGCAGACGAGCTGTTCGGCCAGTACGCGGAGCCGGAGGAGCTGACGCTCTCGGCGGCGCCCGGGGCCAGACTATACCTCCCCCGATGCATGTCGGCCTTTGTAGGGGCTGACATCACCTCGGCCCTGGTGGCCAGCCAGATCTGTACCCGGGCGGAGAGCGCCCTGCTGGCGGACATCGGCACCAATGGCGAGCTGGCTCTGTGGCATGAGGGCCGCCTGCTGTGCTGCTCCACCGCAGCGGGCCCGGTCTTTGAGGGCGCCGCCATCTCCCGGGGCATGCAGGCCAGCCCCGGAGCCATCGACCGAGTGACCTGGGATAGCGGCAAGCTCTGCTGCCATACCATCGCAGATGCCCCCGCCGCGGGTATCTGCGGCAGCGGCATCATCGATGCGGCGGCGGTGTTCTGCCGAGAGAAGATCATCGACGAGACCGGCGCCTTTACCGGCGAGGATGCCGAATATCCCCTGACGCCGGAGGTAGCCTTGACCCAAAAGGACATCCGGATGCTGCAGCTGGCCAAGAGCGCCATCTGCGCGGGCATGCTGACCCTGCTGGAAGCGGAGGGCATCGCCGCAGAAGGCCCCCACCAGCTCATCATCGCCGGGGGCTTCGGCAGCATTTTGAATCTGCACAGCGCCGCCTGCATAGGCCTGTTCCCGGCGGAGCTGGAGGGCCGGGCCTGTGCCATCGGCAACGCCGCTCTGGTGGGCGCGTCCATGATGCTGCTGCGGGGCGAATTCCAGGCCCAAGGCACGGCTCTGGCGGAAATATCCGAGACCGTGGACCTGAGTTCAAGCCCCGTTTTCATGGAGAACTATGTAGAGTGCATGTCCTTTAAAGCCGAATAAAATCTGAAGGTTAAAATCACACCGGGCGCACATCGCATATTTGATGTGCGCCCGACGCTTTACTGATAAGGCGGGGATAAGGAATCGCTCTTTAGGGCTCAGCGGAGGAATATCGCAGCCGGAGGAGGTGACGAAGTTAGGGTGCTTGCAGCACTTCCGCCGGGTGACGGGGGCCTGAATTCAGCCTGGAAGCCGACACCGCTTCCCCGCATCGGAAGTATTTGCATATGCAAAAAAAGTGTGGTATACTTTAGTATCAATCTGCAAACACTTACTGCATGGAAAGGAAGTTTTTAGATATGGGCCTGCTGACCAAGATTTTCGGTACATACAGTGACCACGAGCTGAAAAAGATCTATCCCATCGCCGATAAGATCGAGGCGCTGGAGGAGGAGTATAAAGCCCTCACTGACGCCCAGCTTCAGGCAAAGACCGCCGAGTTCAAGGAGCGTCTGCAAAATGGCGAGACTACCGACGATATTCTCCCCGAGGCCTTTGCCACCGTCCGGGAGGCAGCGGACCGGGTGCTGGGCCTGCGCCCCTACCGGGTGCAGCTCATCGGCGGCATTGTGCTGCACCAGGGCCGCATCGCCGAGATGAAGACCGGTGAAGGTAAAACCCTGGTGGCCACCCTCCCCGCCTACCTCAACGCCCTCACCGGCCAGGGCGTCCACATCGTCACCGTCAACGACTATCTGGCCAAGCGCGACTCGGAGTGGATGGGCAAGGTCCACCGCTTCCTGGGCCTTTCCGTGGGCCTTATCATCCATGATCTGTCCAAGGCCGAACGCCAGGCCGCCTACGCCGCCGACATCACCTACGGCACCAACAACGAGATGGGCTTTGACTACCTGCGCGACAACATGGCCCTCTATGCCAGCGAGCAGGTCCAGCGGGGCCACCACTTCGCTATCGTGGACGAGGTGGACTCCATCCTTATCGATGAAGCCCGCACTCCCCTTATCATTTCCGGCATGGGGGAAAAATCCACTCAGCTTTATGACCAGGCCGAGCAGTTTGCCGCCCGCCTCAAAAAATATGTAGTCACCGAAACCGATGACAAGGCCGAGGAGGACCCCACCATCGACGCGGACTATGTGGTGGATGAAAAGGCCAAAACCGCCACCCTCACCGCCCGGGGCATCGCTAAGGCCGAGGAGTTCTTCAGCCTGGAGAATCTGTCTGACCCCGAAAACAGCACCATCGCCCACCACATCAACCAGGCTATCAAGGCCCACGGCACCATGAAGCGGGATGTGGACTATGTGGTCAAGGACGGGGAAATCATCATCGTGGACGAATTCACGGGCCGTCTGATGTTCGGCCGCCGCTACTCCGAGGGCCTGCACCAGGCCATCGAGGCCAAGGAGCATGTGTCCGTCCAGCGGGAGAGCAAGACCCTGGCCACCATCACCTTCCAGAACTATTTCCGTCTGTATAATAAGCTCTCCGGTATGACCGGTACGGCCCTGACAGAGGAGGAAGAATTCTCCACCATCTACAAACTGGACATCGTGGAGATCCCCACCAATCGCCCCGTGATCCGTATTGACAATGAGGATGCGGTGTATAAGACCGAAAACGGCAAATACCGGGCCGTCATCCGGCAGATCAAGGAGTGCCACGAAAAGGGCCAGCCGGTGCTGGTGGGTACGGTTTCCATCGAGAAAAACGAGCTGCTGGGCAAGCTCTTGACCCGGGAGGGCATCAAGCACAATCTGCTCAACGCCAAGAACCACGAGAAGGAAGCGGAGATCGTGGCCCAGGCCGGCAAATTCGGCGCCGTCACCGTGGCCACCAACATGGCAGGCCGTGGTACGGATATTATGCTGGGCGGCAACGCCGAGTACCTGGCTAAAACCGACCTGCGCAAGGCGGGCATGACCGATGAGCTCATCGCCGAGGCCACCGGCTACGCCGAGACCGAGGACGAGGAGATTCTGAGCGCCCGGAAGCTCTTTGCCGAGAAGCTCCGCCAGCACAAGGAGGAGATCGCCGGTGAGGCCGACCGGGTGCGTCAGGCCGGTGGCCTGTTCATCATCGGCACCGAGCGCCACGACTCCCGCCGTATTGACAATCAGCTCCGTGGCCGTGCAGGCCGTCAGGGCGACCCCGGCGAGACCCGGTTTTACATCTCCCTGGAGGATGACCTCATGCGCCTGTTCGGCGGTGAGCGTGTCACCAACATGATGGAGCGGCTGAATATTGACGAGGACACCCCCATCGAGCAGAAGATCCTCACCCGCGCCATCGAGCAGGCCCAGACCACCGTGGAGTCCCGGAACTTCCAGGCCCGTAAGTCCGTGCTGGAGTACGATGATGTCATGAACAAGCAGCGGGAGATCATCTATGACCAGCGCAAGCAGGTGCTGGACGGTTTGGATGTGAAGAACATCATCATGAACATGATGAACACCTCCATCTCCCACCTGGTAGCGGAGTATTTCGCCGAGAACGACCATCTGGATGCCGCCTCCTGCCGGGAGCTGCTGCGTCAGGTGGAGGGACTGTACTTTCCCAAATTCACCGTCCGCTTTACCGACGAGGAGCTGAAGGAAAAGACCGCCGCCGATGTTACCGAGGCCTTCACCGCCGCGGCCGCCGCCTACTACGAGCAGAAGGAACAGGAGTTCACCTCCCCCGTCATGCGCGAGGTGGAGCGTGTGGTGCTGCTGCGGGTGGTGGATGAATATTGGATGGACCACATCGACGCCATGGCCGACCTGCGCCAGGGCATCCGCCTCCGGGCCTATGCCCAGACCGATCCCATCATCGCCTACAAGAAGGAATCCCTGGATATGTTCGAGGAGATGATCTCCGCTATCCAATCCGAAACCGTGCGGCGGCTCTACTCCGTGCGCATCAAGAAGGATCAGGAGATCAAGCGTGAGCGGGTGGCCAAGGCCACCGGTGAGAGCGTCGGCGGCGACGGCACCGTGAAAAAGCAGCCCCGCCGGGTCCAGAAGATCGGCCGCAATGACCCCTGCCCCTGCGGCAGCGGCAAAAAATACAAGAACTGCTGCGGCAGAAACGCCTGACCCTTTCCCTGTCCCGAAAAATTCTACTGAGCCGCCGGGGTAACACCGTCGTGCCAGCCGATTCCCCGGCACTGTCGTGCCGGCCAATCGGGGCACTTCCTCGAAATCGCCTCGCTTCTTCCGCCACCGGCGGCGCTTCGCCGATTTCCCTGCGGCAGCGGCAAGAAGTATAAGAACTGCTGCGGCAGAAACGCCTGAAAAATTCAATCTCGCCTATGCCCTGTCATTGCGAGCCAGTGACCGATGTCACCGGTGCGGCAATCCGTAATCCCCGTCCCCCTCTCTTTAAAGGAGCTTCCGCCATGTCCTTTCTCACCCATCAAAATAACAGTCTGCTGTGGCTGTCCAGCTCCCTGCTGGATGGCCAGCCGGTGCGTCACGGCTTCTCCACCCGCTTAGGCGGTGTCAGCCCCGCCCCCTGGGACAGCCTGAACCTGGGCATCAGCCGGGGCGACAGTGACGAAAATGTGTGGGAGAACTACCGCCGATTCTGCGCCGCTGTGGGCGTTGCGCCGGAGAGCACCGTTTTCACTCAGCAGACCCATTCGGAGAATATCCGCCAGGTCACGGACCAGGACGCCGGCAAGGGCCTCCTCCACCCCCGGGACTATACGGATGTGGACGCTCTCATCACCGATTGCCCCGGTCTTTCTCTGGTGGTCTTTTCCGCCGATTGCGGCACCATCCTGCTCTTTGATCCGGTGCATCGGGCCATTGGGGCCGTCCACGCAGGCTGGCGCGGCACCGCTGCCGGCATCGCGGCCAAAACCGCCCTGAAAATGCATGATGCCTTTGGCACGGAGCCAGCAGACCTGCTCTGCGCTCTGGGTCCGTCCATCGGCCCCTGCTGCTTTGAAACGGACGGCGATGTCCCCGCCGCCATGCACGGCGCCCTGGGCGCCCAAGCCGATCCCTTCATGACCCGCCGGGGCAAAAAATGGCACATCGACCTCAAGGGGATCAACGCCCATTGGCTGCAAAGCCTGGGCGTCACAAGCATTGACGTCTGCCCCCACTGCACCGCCTGCCGTCAGGAGCTGTACTGGTCCCACCGCAAGGTGGGAAACGCCCGGGGCGCGCAGATTGCCCTACTGGCACTGGAGGAACCCACATGAGAAAAAAACGTCTGCTCTGCCTGCTTCTGGCCCTGGGGATGTTGCTGTCCCTGCTGGGCTGCAGCGGTACCGCTGCCGATGCCGACTCCAATCAGATCTACGACGAGTTGGCTGACTACTATCAGCAGAAAAACAAGGACAAGGATGTCTCCATCAGTTCCTTTGCCCTGCCCTATCTCCAGGGCCTGACCCTGGATCCCGTCACCTGCGGTGACGGCACCCAGCAGGACATCGGCTGCCTGCTCTATGAAGGGCTGGTGCAGCTGGATCTGGAAATGCAGCCCCAGGCCGTCCTGGCTCAATCGTGGAGCTACGATGCCGCCAGCTATACCTGGACCATCCAGCTGCGCAGCGGCGTCACCTTTACCGATGGCTCCGCCTTCACCGCCTCTGACGCCGCTGCCACTGTGCGCCGGGCTCAGACCTCCGCCCGCTACAGCGGCCGTCTCAGCCAGGTGGCCTCCATCCGTGCCGATGGGGCGCAGACCCTCGTCATCCGTCTTACCCGGCCCAACTCCTCCTTCATCTCCCTTTTGGACATCCCCATTGTTAAATCGGGCACGGAGACCGATCTCGTGCCCCTGGGCACCGGCCGCTATGCCTATGTAGCCGCCGCCGGGACGGAGGGCGCCTACCTCACGGCCAACCGGAGCTGGTGGCAGCAGAAGTCCCTCCCTATGGATCGCATCGACCTCTACACCTGCAAGAATAGCGACACCGTTTCCTATGCCTTCTACGCCCGGGAGGTGCAGCTGCTGCACTGTGACTTTTCCGACACCGCCTCCACCGGGGCCGTGTCCTCCGGCGATTTTACGGACGCCGACACCACCGTGCTGCACTATCTGGGCTTTAACACCTCCCGGGCGCCCTTTAATAGCGCCGAGCTGCGCCGGGCCGTCAGCCAGGGTATTGACCGTGCCGGCTGCGTCAGCTCCTTCCTCATGGGCCACGGCACGGCGGCGGAGTATCCCATCCACCCCTCCTCCGCCCTCTATCCGGACAAGCAGCCCCAGGCCTACTCTCCCGATGACTTCAACACAGCCATTGCCGCCGCGGGCTACGGCTCTGATGCCTCCCCCGTGTCCGTAACGCTGCTGGTGAACTCTGAGAGCACCCACAAGCGGGATGCTGCCGCCAAGATCGCCGCCGCCCTGAGCACCTCGGCGCTGCAGGTCTCCATTGCCGCCGTACCCTGGAGCGAGTTTGTCGCCCGGCTGAAAAGTGGGAATTTTGACCTGTATTACGGTGAGTATAAAATGACCGCCGATTGGGACCTGACGGAGCTTCTCACCGGCTCGTGCAACTATGGCCGCTACACAAGCGCCGACCTCACCGCTCTTCTGGCGGCCGAGCGCACGGCCCAGGGGTCTGCCCATGACACCGCAGCCGCCAAGCTGTATGCGGCGTTTCAGGCGCAGATGCCCTTCGCGCCCATCTGCTTTGAGCGCAGCTCCGTTCTCACCATCTCCGGTGTGATCCAGGGTCTGACCCCCTCCCTCACCGACCCATTTTATAATCTCACGGACTGGAAGATCAGGTTTGCCTGACAACCCCGTATTAAAAAGGAGGTTTCTTTTATGAAGCACACCAATTCTTTGGAGTCTGTTCTCCACGCCGCCGGCCTGCTGCGTTCCGGCACCGGTCGGGATATAGAGATCCTGGGCCTCAACAATGACTCCCGCACTGTAAGCCCCGGTGACCTGTTCATCTGCAAGGGCTATGGCTTCAAACCTGAGTACCTTCTCAAGGCCCGGGAGGCCGGTGCCGTGTGCTATATGGCCGAGGAGCAGCAGGCGGATTGCCCCCTCCCCTCCCTCATCGTCAGCGATGTGCGAAAGGCCCAGAGCCTGGCAGCCCAGTGGTTCTACGACCGCCCCTCCGACGCCTTCACTCTGGTAGGCATCACCGGCACCAAGGGCAAAACCACCACTACCTATATGACCCACGCGGTCATGGATGCCGTGGCCGGTACGAAAACCGGCCTTCTCTCCGGTATGGAGCATGACATGGGCGGCCAGGTGACCTACACCCATCTGACCACGCCTGAGTCTCTGGAAATGCAGCAGCTCTTTGCCGAGGCCCGGAAGCACAAGCTGCCCGTGGTCACCGCTGAGATCAGCAGCCAGGCCTACCAGGTCCACCGGACCTACGGTCAGCACTTCCGCTACGGTATTTTCCTGGATATCGGCCCCGACCACATCTCCCCCCACGAGCATCCCACCATGGAGGACTATCTCAGGTGCAAGGAGGCTCTGCTGGAAAATTCCGATGTAGCGATCATCGTCCGCAGCACGGACTATTTTGATCATGTCCTTGCCGCCGCCAAAAAGGCCGACCGCACCATCGTGGTAGGCATGGCGGAGGACGGCGAGTGCGACTATGCCGCCTCCAACATTCAAAAGCTTCCCCGGGGCTATGCCTTCACCGTCACGGAAAAGGCCACTGGCCGCCATGACACCTATAAGATCGCAATGGACGGTCTTTTCAACATTGAAAACGCCCTGGCCGCCATCGCCGTGGGCCGTGATATGGGCGGTGACCCTTCTGTCATCTCCGCTGCGCTGGAGCACCTGGTGGTGCCGGGCCGGGCGGATGTGATGGAAGGTGCGGGCCTGAAGGTGTTCATTAACTATATGCACAACGGCATCAGCTGCCAGGCGGTGCTGAAGGCCCTGAAGAAGGACTATCCCGGCAAGTTTGTCACTGTGGTCATCGGTGTAGCCGGCCAGCGCTCCCCTGCCCGGATCCAGGGCGTGGGTGAGGCCTGCGGTAAATATGCCGACCGGGTGTTCTTCTCCGCCGACGATCCGGACTTGGAGGATCCCCGGGACATCGACATCCGCCTGGCCCACGCTGCCGCCGACGGAAAGGCGGAAATCATCATCGAGCCGGACCGCACCATCGCCGTGGAGCGTGCCCTGCGGGAGGCCCCCGTGGGCTCCGTGGTGGTCCTGGGCGGCAAGGGCTCCGAGGATACCCAGCGGGTAAACGGAGAATACGTCTACTACGAATCCGATCCCGCCATCGCCAAGCGTATCCTGGCGGAGCTGGAAAAACAGAGATAAAAAGGAGGACCCGCCTATGAGCCGCGCGGACGAAATTTTCAAGGCCAACTGCCGCGATATACTGGATAGCGGCGTTTGGGACACGGACCTTGCGGTGCGTCCCCATTGGGAGGACGGTACCCCCGCCCACACGGTGAAAAAGTTCGGTCTTGTGAACCGCTATAATTTGCAGGAGGAGTTCCCCATTCTGACCCTGCGCCGCACCTACTTCAAGACCTGCATCGATGAGCTTTTGTGGATCTGGCAGCAAAAGTCCAACAACATTCATGACCTCCGGGGCCACATCTGGGACAGCTGGGCTGATGAGACCGGCTCCATCGGCAAAGCCTACGGCTACCAGCTGGCAGTGAAGCACCACTATCCCGAGGGAGACATGGATCAGGTGGACCGGGTGCTCTATGACCTGAAGCACAACCCCGCCAGCCGCCGCATTCTTACGAATATTTACAATTTCCAGGATCTGCACGAGATGGCCCTCTACCCCTGCGCCTACTCCATGACCTTCAATGTGTCGGGCCGCACCCTCAATGCCATTTTGAATCAGCGCAGCCAGGATATGCTGGCCGCCAACAACTGGAACGTGGTGCAGTACGCAGTGCTGGTCCATATGATGGCTCAGGTATCGGGGCTGGAGGCCGGGGAGCTGGTCCATGTCATCGCCGATGCCCATATCTACGACCGCCATGTGCCCATCATCGAAAAGATGCTGGAAAGGGAGCCCCGTCCGGCGCCCAAATTCATCATGGACCCTGCCGTTACGGATTTCTATCAGTTCACCCGGGACAGCTTCTCACTGGAGGGGTATGATCCCCAGCCCTTTGAGGACAAGATCCCCGTGGCCATCTGAGGAGGGGTGTCTATGCAGGCTATCGTAGCCGTGAGTCAAAGCTGGGGCATCGGCAAAGACGGCCATCTGCTGTTCCGTATTTCCGCCGATCTGCAGCGCTTTAAGGCCCTTACCACCGGCCATACGGTTATCATGGGCCGCAAAACGTTGGAATCCCTCCCAGGGGGTCGAGGGCTGCCCAATCGCCGCAATTTGGTGCTGACCCGGCAGAAAATGTTTATTCCGGACCGGGCAGAGGCCGTCCACTCCCTGGAGGAGCTGCTGGCATTGGCCGGCAGCGATGCCTTTGTCATCGGTGGTCAGGCGGTATACGAGCAGCTGCTGCCCCATTGCACCCGGGTCTATGTCACCAAGGTGCTATCCGAAGCTCCGGCGGATGCCTTCTTCCCGAGCCTGGATGACGACCCCCATTGGCGGATAGTCGCCGCCAGTGAGATCCAGGAGGAAAACGGCCTGAGGTTTCAATATGTAGAATACGAGCCAGTATAAGAATAAGGGCCTGTTGGGCATGTGCCGACAAGCCTTCCATTTGAGAAGCCTACGCAACCGGCTTCCTTCAAACAGAATCGCACATCAAAACAGGCGCCGCACAGCCGAGGCTGTGCGGCGCCTGTAAATTGAAAGCTGACACTCACAAAATATGGGTGTCAGCTTTTTTCATTGCATAGCGTAAGGAAAACGCTGCGTGAAGCCCCCGCTGAATAGGTCTGCTTATTCTGTGCTCCGCTGCGACCTTGGGTGCTGAAAAAGCCCGGTTCAGTAAAAGGCTGAACCGGGCTTGCTGCAGTTATTCTCCATGGCTGCTTTTACTTGGCAGGCACAGCACTTGCCGCTGCAGGGTGCTTATTCTATTCACTTCCGGCGGCGGCTTCCGCCGCGCTTGCCGGCCATATAGCGGTTGAGCTCGGATTGCTTGCTGTCCGACACGGACATAAACTGCTTGAGCTTATCCTCGAAGGTCTGCTCCGCCGGCTCGGCGGGAACAGGGGCAGGCTGTGCCGCCCGGCGCGGCGCCGATTCACGGCGTGTCGGACGCTCCGGACGTTCCGGCTTGGGCAATGCCTGCTTCACGGATAGATTGATTTTCCCTTCCGGGGTAATGGCCAGGATCTTCACGGAGACCTCCTGCCCCTCCGCCAGGAAATCGTGTACGTCATTGACGAAGGTAGGCGCTACCTCCGAAATGTGTACCAGCCCGGACTTTCCTCCCGGCAGAGCAATAAATGCGCCGAACTTTGTGATGGTGGTCACCTTCCCGGTGACGATGCTCCCAACCGCCAACTCCATAAATGTGTGTATCTTCTCCTTTACGAAAAATATGCCTTAGTGATTGACATCATAGAATATCCGCTCGCCGTCCTCGGCCAGGCCCAGCTGATCCTTAGCCAGGCCCTTGATAAACTCCTCGTCGCCCGCCTTGCTCAGGTCGGACTCCAGGGCGCTGTTCTCCTTCTTCTGCTGCTCCAGCTCCTGGCTCATGGTCTCCCGCTGCGATTTAGCGCTGTCCAACTGCCCATACACCCGGATCAGCTCCACGGATACCACCGCCAGCAGCACCAGCAGCACCACCAAAGTAATGGGTGTTCTGCGCTTCTTTTTCTTCGCCTGCTTCAAGCTTCTCCCTCCTCGTCCTGCGGCAGTGCGCCTTTTTTCCGGTATAGTTTTATTTTACAGTATTTTTTGAAAAAGGCAATGGCTTTTTCCGCTGAAATCCATACTTTTTTGCAAAAATGTAAGAGCATCCGCACCGGCTGCCATAAAAGACGCCCCATATGCACTGCCGCGCCCAGCCAAAACTGCCAGATAGGCCGAAAAAGCGGCACCAGTATCCGCCAGGAGAAAATTGCCCCCAGGGCAGCGCAGGGCAGCACATACAGCCGCAGCTCCCCCTGACCTATAGCCAGTGCAAACTGTAGAAACGCCCATCCCACCGCCAGCACATACACCAGATCCGTCAAATGCGTCACCGTCCGCCGCCGCCGGGCCAGGCGCAGGGTGCGCAGCAGGTCGTACAGCAGCGCCGCCGCACACCCCATGGCAAAGGCCGCCGCGATGGTCTGCACCTGCAGCCGGATATAAAGCTCCATCCGTTACCCCAGCAGCCGCGAAAAGAAGGAGCTCTTGCGCACCGGCGCATCCTCAAAGTTCAGCCCATCGATGTGTCCCTCCACCAGCAGCTCTCCGCCGTCCAGGGACAGCTTCCCGATGTGCAGGTCCTCCCCGCTCACCACCAGCACCCCCGCCGCAGTGTGCATCACCACGCTCAGCTCGTCGAACCGCTCCACGTCCTCCACGCCGGTCACGGTCAGGCGTTCCCGCCCCGTCAGCTCAATGCGCTGGCTCAGCTCCGCCGCCTGCTTGAGTTCATATGCCATAAAAACAGACCTCCCATACACCGTTTTTCTCAGTGTATGGAAAGTCCCTCTCCATTATGACGGTTTGTCCGGCGAGATCTCCCGGTACATGGCGGCGGCGTCTGCCTTGCCGGCGTTTTCCTGCACGCTGAGCACCTCCACCTGCAGCTCCCGCTGTCCCAGCTGGATGCAGATGCGGTCGCCCACCTTCACGTCGTAGCTGGCCCGCTGCACCCGCCCGTTCACCGATACCCGCTCGTTGTCGCAGGCCTCGTTGGCCACGGTGCGGCGCTTGATGAGCCGGGACACCTTCAAATACTTATCCAATCGCATACGCTACTCCTCCAAAAAAAGCGGTGCCGGTGCAAAGGCACCGGCACCGGGGATCTATGCAGAAATTACTCCGCCACAGCGTCCTTCAGAGCCTTGCCGGCCTTGAAGGTGGGGTTCTTGCTGGCAGCGATCTCCATGGTCTCGCCGGTGCGGGGATTGCGGCCCATGTGAGCAGCCTTCTTCTTCACCTCGAAGGAGCCAAAGCCCACGATCTGCACCTTGTCCTCGGCCTTCAGAGCTTCGGTGATGGCGGCGATGGTAGCGGCAACGGCAGCCTCACTGTCCTTCTTAGACAGGCCGCTCTTCTCTGCAACAGCAGCGATCAGTTCAGTTTTGTTCATGTTGAATTCCTCCCATATTTTTATCCTTTTTGTTCATGCTATATTCCAAACGAAGACTCGTTTCAGAATCATTTTGCCCGGTTCCACAGCCGGGTCATTTCCTCCAGAGGCATATCCTCCAGAGTCCGTCCCTGCTCCCTTGCGCCGTCCTCCACGGCCCGGAACCGGTGAATAAATTTTTCGCAGGTGCCGGCCACGGCCTCCTCCGGGTCGATTCCGGCGAAGCGGCCCACCTTCACGGCGGCAAACAGCACGTCGCCCAGCTCCTCTTCCACGCCCCGTCCCGTTTCCACAGCCTGGCGCAGCTCCCGGACTTCCTCCTCCAGCTTTGAAAGCGCTCCAGAGATGTCCGGCCAATCAAAGCCCGCGTCCGCTGCCTTTTTCTGCAGCTTTTCCGCCCGCCACAGGCCCGGCAGACTCCGGGCCACGGCCTCCATAGCCTCGCCCGTGGTCGCCTGTCCCTTTTCCGCCCGCTTCAGCTGATCCCAGCTTGTCAGCACGGATTCGGGGCTATCCTCGTGGGCACTCCCAAATACATGGGGATGGCGGTACAGCAGCTTTTTTACCACGCCGTCCACCACATCGTCCATGGTGAACCGGCCCCGGTCCTTTTCAATGTCCGCGTGGAATACCACCTGCATCATCACATCGCCCAGCTCCTCCTGCAGCAGCCCGGCATCGTCCAGGTCGATGGCCTCGGCGGCCTCATACGCCTCCTCCAGCAGGCCCCGGCGGATGGACGCATGGGTCTGCACCTTGTCCCAGGGGCAGCCCTCCGGGGAGCGGAGCAGCCGGATGATCTCCAGCAGATCCTCGTAGCCATAGCGCGGCTTCCTCGTAAAATTTACCATAGTTTCCCCTTTATTGCAATAGGAATTCGTATTTTTCATGACTTATATAGAAATTTTGCCAGTTTCTCGCCCTTTGGCAGCTGCAGGATCTCCTCCCGGCGCAGCACCTCCAGCGCCAGCACCAGCACGATGTATACCACCGCCGCCGCCAAAATAGCCAGCAGCGTAGCCGCCCCTGCACCCATGTGCCGGGACAGGAAGCCGTATCCGCACCAGGCGGTGGCCGCCATGGCGCCGGTGGATGCCAGCAGCTTTCCCGCCGCGCCCCCCAGGCGCAGCCGCCCGGGTATGGTCCCGGCAATGGCCGCCAGGTTCAGCCCCGCGATAATCGCATAGCACAGCAGTGTCCCAATGGGGGCCCCGTGGATAGAGATGGCCGGGTCTGTCACCAGCAGGTAGTTGGCGGCGATCTTCACGCCCCCGCCTATGAGCAGCGTCACCACCGGAATGCGCTCCTTGCCGTAGGCCTGCAATATCCCCGCCGTGGCGATCATCAGACACACAAACACGGAAGCCAGGCCCAGGATGCGCAGATGGAAGGCGGCTGCCTCCGCCGTCTGGGGCACCGCCGGGTACAGCAGCTGCAGGATGGGCCCCGCCAGCACCGACATGCCTACCCCCACCGGCAGCGCCAGCACCATGGCCAGCTTCAGGGCGGAGGCAGCATTTTTGGCCGCCGCCTCCTCACGGCCTGCGGCCATGGCCGCGCCGATGGATGGCACCAGGCTGATGCTCAGGGGATACATAAAGGAGGCCGGCAGGGCAAACAGAGTCATGCCGAAGGTGTATTCCCCGTAGAGGGACGTGGCAGCGGCTTCTGACAGGCCCAGAGAGCTTTGCAGCGTACCCAGCACCAATGCCTGGTCCAGGAGGGTAATGAGGCTCATGCCCACAGAGCCCAGGGTCACCGGGATACCGATCTCCAGCACCTGGCGCAGGATCTCCCGGCGGCTGTCCGGGATGTCCGCGCCCTTTTGCCCCCCATGGGAGCGCAGAAGCCACACCGCCAGCACCAGCAGGCTCACCGCCGCCCCGGCGGTGACGCCGGAGATAGCCCCGGCGGCGCACATATTGGGCGCTGCCGCCCGCCGGGTCAGCAGCCAGGCTGCCGTAAGGCCCACCAGCAGCTTGCCGGTGGATTCAATGATCTGACTCACCGCCGTGGGGCGCATATCTCCCCGCCCCTGGGTATAGCCCCGGATGGCCGAGAGCATACACACACAAAGCACCGCCGGAGCCAGCACCCGGATGGCCGGAGCCGCCTGACTGTCGTTCAGCAGCTCCGCCAGGGGCCCCGCAAACAGCAGCATCACACCGCAGCACACCACCCCCAGCAGGAAAAACACACCTGCCGTCACCCGGAAGATGCGCTTTCTCTGGTTCACTCGGCCCATGGCCTCCGCCCGGGACACCAGGCGGGAAAGGGCCAGGGGCAGCCCCGCCGTAGACACGATGAGCAGAAGGCTATATATGTTGTAGGCCACATAAAAATGGGCCATGCCGTCCTTATCCAGCAGGTTTCCCAGGGGGATCTTATACACAGCCCCGATAACCTTGGTCGCGGCCACCGCCAGTGTCAGGACGGCAGCGCCCTCCATAAAGTTTTGCTTTCGCCGGGGCAAAGCCATCCCTCCTCCCGGCCCTTGCGGATTATTTTCTCATTGCGCGATAAAAGGCGGCGAAGCCCTCCAGGTTCTTCTGTATCTTCTCCGGGCGGGTAATGTATTCATTGGGGTACTTGGCGTGAAACACCCGCTCAATGCGCCCCGCCGCCGGGTCCACCATCTTAGTGGAGCCCCCGGCCCCCAGGGAGAGGATGCTGTGCAGCTCCTCCATGATATAGATATTATACAGTCCCTCCGCGCCGCTTATGCACCAGCCGATGTTTTCAAAGCTGCCGGACATGTACTTCTGCCGGTAGAGGTAGTAGGGGTGAAAATTCGCCCCCCGCAGGGCAGCGATGGAATAATCCAGCATCTGCCCCACCTCCTCCGCTGTGGGGATCTTCTGCCCCTCCAGCAGGATGCGGCTGCCCTTTTTCAGGGCCAGGGTGTGCACGGTGATGTTGTCCGCCCCGAAGGACAGGCACTTATCCAGAGTCCGCCGGAAGCCCTCAGGGGTGTCTGCGGGCAGGCCCGCGATGAGATCCATGTTCACATGCCGAAAGCCCATGGACATAGCCAGGGCCATAGTCTTTTCAATGTCCGCCGCCGTATGCCGGCGGCCAATGGCCCGGAGGACACTGTCCTCCAGGGATTGCGGATTCACGCTGATACGGTCGCAGCCGTGGTCTAAAAGCACCCGGAGCTTCTCCCGGTCGATGGTGTCCGGCCGCCCGGCCTCAATGCAGTATTCCGCGCAGCGGGACAGGTCAAAGCTCTGATTCAGATGGGTCAGGAGCCGATCCATCTGCCCGGCGGAGAGGGTAGTGGGCGTACCGCCGCCCATGTAAAAGCTCTTCACGTTCAGCCCCAGATCCTTTACCATCTGTGCCGCTTGGGTGATCTCCCCCAGCAGCACCTCCAGATACGGCTCCATAAGAGCGAAGCTCTTTTCCACCGCTTGGGACACAAAGCTGCAATAGGCGCATCGGGTGGGGCAGAAGGGGATGCCGATGTAGAGGGAAATGTCCTCGGGCTTTAAGCCCGCCTTGGCCTTCAGGCCCGCCTGGGCCGCCTCGATGCACAGCTCTCGCCGGGTCTCGGAAACGGAATAGGTGTCCCGCAGCAGATGATCCACCTGCCGGGGCGTCATTCCTTTTTCCAGGTAGCCCGCCGCCAGCTTGGCCGGGCGGATGCCCGTAAGGGCGCCCCAGGTGGGAGTCACCCCCGTGACCTTTTGGGCCGCCTTGAAAAAGCTCAGCTTCACCGCCCGCTGGCGCAGGCGCTCCTTTTCATACTCGTCCGCAGCAGGGTCGATAATAACACGGGCTATGCCCTTTCCTCTGCTTCCGTTATAGTATATCTGTGTTACGGATGTAGTATATTGGCTGCCGCAGGACAGGGAGACGGCGGCCCAATTCTCCTCCCGGGCCGCCGGGTCATACACCGGGCGCTCCTGGGGGAAAAACGCCAATAGACTCTGCTCCACGGCGTACCGGGCATCGTGGCCCTTGAATATCAGCTTCATCCCCGCGATCCCTGCTTCATATACGGATTCATCCGCCGCTCAAAGTCCAGATCGGTTGGCCGGTCGTGGCCGGGATAGACCTTGTACTGTCCGGGCAGCTGCGCCAGGCTTTTTAGGGAGCGGAGAATGTCCTCATAGCTGCCGCCGGCAAAGTCTGTGCGGCCGCAGCTGCCGTAAAACAGCGTGTCCCCGGAGAAAATCACGTCCCCCGCCACCAAGCACACGGAGCCCCGAGAGTGACCCGGTGTCTCCAGCACCCGGATGGTCAGACCGCCCAGCTTCAGGCAATCGCCCTCCCCGTAGTACCGCTGATTTTTCTCCGTGAGCCGGGGAAACAGCAGGTCAAAGCCGCCGGAAACCCGGTCGGTAACGTCGCTTTCGTGAATATACACCGGCAGGTCCGGCCATCTCTCCAGCAGGTCCCGCACAGCGGTGCAATGGTCAAAATGGCCATGGGTCAGCAGGATCATAACGGGGGTGCAGCCGGTATTTTCAACAGTTTTTTCGATGCGCTCCGCCTCGTCGCCGGGATCGATAATGGCACAGACCTTCTCCTTCTCGTCCTGAAGAATATAGCAGTTGGTGCCAATGGGCCCTACGGCCAGGGAATCGATTTTCATGACAATTTCTCCTTATAGCTGATCGGTGTCTACAATGAGGGTCACGGGGCCGTCGTTAACAGACTCCACCTCCATGGAAGCCCCAAACTCGCCGGTCTCCACATGAAAGCCCTTGTCCCGGCAGAGGGCAACGAACTTTTCATAGAGAGGCACGGCAAGCTCGGGCCGGGCGGCAGCCAGGAACTCCGGCCGGCGCCCCTTTTTGCAGTTGCCGTACAGGGTGAACTGGGATACCACCAGCACCTGGCCGCCTACATCCTCCAGGCTGCGGTTCATCTTCTCGTTTTCATCTTCAAAAATACGCAGACCCATGAGCTTGTCCGCCAGCTTCACAGCCTGAGCCTCGGTGTCCTCGTGGGTGATGCCCAGGAGGATGAGAAAGCCCGGGCCGATCCTTCCGATGACTTTTCCGTCTACGGTGACGGAGGCGTTTTTCACGCGGGTCAATACAGCACGCATGGTAAATTTCTCCTTTTTATTTTATGTGAATTGGGAACGTCCTCGTTGGAGAGGACGGATCGCCACGGGCGCGAAGCGCCCTGGCAATGACAGGTTCTTTTACAAGGGACGCGGTGGAAACGGGCCGTCGGGGATGCCAGCCCCTACGGAGGTTACAGGGAGTGCGGTGGATGGGTCTTGCGGATCGCCACACCGGTGACGTCGGTCACCGGTTCGCAATGACAGGGCACAAGGAATTTAAATCAAATTTGGGCGGGCCGATGCAGGCATCGGCCCCTACGAATCATTTTGTGGGGCGGGCTGCAAAACCAGTTGGCAGAAAAATCGAAGATCTTTCGGCGTTTATCTTCCGGCGGGTCTTGTGACGCGCAGGACGCCGGAGACCTGCTCCAGGCGACGGCGGACGGTGGACAGCTGTGTGCTGTCGGACACGCCCACCTCGATGGTAATAAGGGCGAAGCCGTCGTTGGTGGTACGGGCAGACATATTGGTGACCCAGGTCTTGGTGGCGGAGAGGATGGTGGAAATATCCATAATGAGGTTCAGCCGGTCCTTGGCCACCACCTCCAGGGTAGTGGAGTAATTCTCCCGGGTGCTATCGTCCCAGGATACCTTGATCCAGCGGCCCTCCTCCTCGGGCTTGCGCCGGGCGGGGTCAGCATTGGGGCAATCCGTCCGATGGACGGAGACGCCGTAGCCCCGGGTAATAAAGCCCACGATATCGTCCCCGGGGACAGGGGTGCAGCACTTGGCAAATTTTACCAGGCAATTGCTCAAGCCCTCCACCACGATGCCCTGCTCGCTCTTGGTGCGCTTGGGCACGGCGGGGCGGGTTTTCCCCGGCTCATCCTTCAGCGGCTCCTCCGCAGCCCGATCCTCCTGGTGCATTTTCAGAATACGCTGGATGTCCTCCCGCAAGCGGCCGATGAGCTTCAGCGATGTGACGCCACCGTAGCCGATGGCGGCATACATATCATCCAGGCTCTTATAAGCCAGGCGCTTGAGAATGTTGGGCAGATTATCCTCCGCCATCAGCTCCTTGAGGCTCACGCCGGTGCGCTTGAGCTCTGTTTCAAAGGAGGAGCGTCCCCGGGCGATGTTCTCGTCCCGGCACTCCCGCTTGAACCACTGGCGGATCTTGCTCCGGGCCTCGCTGGAGCGGGCGATCTTCATCCAATCCCGGCTGGGGCCGTGGGCGGATTTGGATGTGACAATCTCCACGATGTCGCCATTTTTCAGCTTGGAATCGAACTGGGCGATGTGGCCGTTGACCTTGGCGGCCACCATATGGTTGCCTATGGCGGAGTGGATGCTGTAGGCAAAGTCAATGGGCGTGGCTCCGGCGGGGAGGTTGATGACATCTCCCTGGGGGGTAAAGACAAATACCTCGTCGGCAAACATATCCACCTTGAGAGAATGGATGAAATCCTCGGCATCGGCCCCGTCCTGATTTTCAAGCAGCCGGCGCACCCACTCGTAGTCGTGCTCGTCCCCCTCTCCCCGGCCGTTCTGCTTATACTTCCAGTGGGCGGCGATGCCGTATTCGGCAATCTCGTGCATCTGCTGGGTGCGAATCTGCACCTCAAAGGGGATGCCGTTATCCCCCACCACGGTGGTGTGGAGGGACTGGTACATATTGGGCTTGGGGGTGCCGATATAGTCCTTGAACCGGCCCAGGACCGGCTTATACAAATCGTGAATGATGCCCAGGACGTTATAACACTCCGACACGGTGTTCACGATAACCCGGAAGGCAAACAGGTCAAATACATCGTCCAGCGATTTATTCTGGGTATACATCTTGCGATAGATGCTGTATGGGTGCTTCATGCGGCCGTAGACGATACCTTGGATGCCCGCCTGCTCCAGCCGCTTTGTGATCTGGTCATGGATAGAAGCCATGAAGCCGTCATACTCCGAGGCCTTTTCCTCCAGGGCCTCGATGATCTCCTGGTAGCCGATGGGGTCCAGGTACTTCAGGCTCAGATCCTCCAGCTCCCACTTCAACTTCTGCATTCCCAGACGGTGGGCAATGGGGGCATAGATCTCCATGGTCTCCAGAGATTTCTGCTTTTGCTTCTCCGGGGTCTGATACTCCATGGTGCGCATATTATGGAGCCGGTCGGCCATCTTGATGAGGATGACCCGGATGTCCTTGCTCATGGCCAGGAGCATCTTGCGCAGATTCTCCATCTGCTCCTCAGCCTTGGATGCGGCCTGAACGCGGGTCAGCTTGCTGACCCCCTCCACAATATCAGCAATGGTGGGAGAAAAGGTTCGGGCTATATCCTCATGGGTGGCGTCGGTATCCTCGATGGTGTCATGGAGCAGGGCGGCGGCAATGGACTCAGAGTCCAAGTGCAGCTCCTGCGCCACGATCTGCGCCACCGCCAGGGGATGGGTGATGAAGGGGGAGCCGTCCTTGCGGTTCTGCCCCCGGTGGTGGGCCTCGGCATAGACGAAGGCCGCATGAATCAGGTCAAAATTGGCCCCGGGATTATACTGGCGGACGGTGTCCTCCAGCCGCTGGTATTTCTCCTGTACATTCACGGCTGTTCGCCTCACTTTCCTTTGATATATCCCTGCAGAGCCGCCCAGTAGGGTGACTGCTCCAGGTCCACTTTACCGTCCACGGCGCACAGCCGCAGGCGGACATTCTCCTCATGAATCTCCCGGCTCAGCAGCCCCCGCTCGCAAAACAGATCCAGGCAGAAGCAGGCCCGCAGGAAGGGATCCGCACCGGGAATGGCGGCGGAAAGCTGCCGCAGAAACGGCAGATACTGCCGCTGCGCTCCCGCCGCTGCCACCTGCTGCCGCAGGCAGCGCCAGGCGGCTGCGCACTGCTGCCGGGAGGGCAGGATGCGCAGCGCCTCCTTAGCCGTAAGCTCCTCCCCCGCCTCCAGGCGGCGCAGGATCTGTAAGGACTCCTCCTCCCGGGTGGAGCTTTGCAGGGACGGACGCAGATCCACCACCTGCAGCTGCACCGTGCGGCTGCCGCGGAACTCATTGACCTGCAGATAAAACGCCACATCCACCCGCTCCCCCGCCTGACAGGGGCACTGCTGGGTGGTAACGGAAAAGAATATGCCCTCCAGCTGCACGGCGCCCTTGGAAAAGCGCAGCTTGAGATGGCGGTTTTGCCCCACGCCCTGGACCCGGTCCAGCGTGACGCCCAACAGGCAGAACAGGGGACGGCTGTTGCCGCTCCCATAAGGCTCCAGCCGGCGCAGCTGCTCCACCTCCCATAGCGTCACAAGCTCTGGCCGGCGCAGCACTACATCCACATCCAGAGCGGAGACCACCGGGCGGCCATCTAAAAAGCGCAGAACGCATTGGTTCATCCGAGCCCGGAAGGCGGGAATTTTTTCTTCTTCAATGGTGAAGCCCGCAGCCAGCTCGTGGCCGCCAAAGCCCAAAAGCAGGTCGCTGCATTCCTCCAGCGCGGCAAAGAGATTGAAGCCCCCCCAGCTGCGGCAGGAGCCCTTTCCCGTGTGGCCGGAAATATGGATCATAAAGCTGGGGCAGGCGTATTTCTCGCTGAGGCGGGAGGCCACGATGCCCACCACGCCCTGGTGCCACTCATGGTCAGCCAGGACCAGGGCGTGCCTCTCCTCCGGCGGCATCTGCTCGATCATGGCAATGGCCTGGGCATAGATCTCATGCTCCACGGTCTGCCGCTGGCGGTTTAGCTGGCACAGCTCCCGGGCCAGCTCCCGGGCCTGGACGGCATCCTTGCAGAGCATCAGCTCCGCAGCCCGGTCTGCCTCCCCCATGCGCCCGGCGGCATTGATGCGGGGAGCCAGGACATAGCCGATCTGCACGGAGGTGACCTCCTTCTGATCCAGGCCGGTTTCCTCCAGCAGTGCCTGCAGGCCAATGAAATCGCCGTCCAGTATATGGGCAAGGCCGCGAGCCACGATGGTGCGGTTCTCCCCCACCATGCGCATGACATCCGCCACCGTGCCCACGGCAGCCAGGGGGCAATATCGGGTCAAAAGCTCCTCCGCCCGGCTCTCACCACCCAGGGCCAGCACCAGCTTCAGCGCTACGCCGCAGCCGGCCAGATGCTTGAAGGGATAGGGGCAATCCGGTCGGTGGGGATCCACCACCGCCGCAGCCCGGGGCAGCTCATCCTTACACTCATGATGGTCCGTCACCACCACATCCATACCGATGGAGGCGGCAAAATCCACCTCCTCCACGCCGGTGATACCGCAATCCACAGTGACCACCAGGTCAATGCCCCGGTCGTGCAGGGCACGCATGGCGTCCACGGAGAGGCCATAGCCATCCTCGATGCGGCGGGGGATATAGTGACTGACCCGAGCGCCGCTGCAGCGCAGATAATCCACCAAGATGGCGGTGGCGGTGATGCCATCCACGTCATAGTCGCCGAAAACGGCGATATGCTCGCCACGCTCCAGGGCGCGGCGGATACGGCCGACGGCTCGGTCCATGTCCTTCATCAGGAAGGGGGAAAGGGGGAGGGCATCCTCTATGCGCAGGAAATCCGCAGCGGCGGAGCCGTCCACAATGCCGTGGGCGGCCAGCACCGCCGACAGCAGAGCCGGGTAGCCGGCCTCCTCCAGCGCGGCTGCCGAGGGGGCAGAGGCAGGGAGGTTCCATTTTTCAAATTTCATGCCCGGCTCACCTCCTCACACGGCAGACAGGGCAAACTATGGTAGTATAATAGAAGAGTATTATAGCAAATTTGCGCCAAAAGGTAAAGAAAAATCTTGCATCTCACAGGAAAAGCGGACCGATCTCCTAAAAAAGGAGATGGCCCGCCGGCTGTTATAGGCGCACGGTGGCTTTTTGGGTTTTGCCCAGGCACACGGTGCCGGTGATGGTAAGGGCGGTTAGGTGGGCGCCATCTTCCGTCCGGGTAACCACCTGGATGACGCCGCCGGGCTGGCGCAGGGACACGCACTGATCCGTCCCCCGCACGGATGTGAGCCACGCACCAATGGCCGCCGAGCCGCTGCCGCAGCCCCGCTCCCACACGCAGGAGTCCGTAGGCTTCACATACACCAGGGGCGTAAAGGCCGTCTGGCTCTCGTCCAGCAGGAGAAGGCCCATTGCTTCCCCCGGAAGGAGGTCGCCCCAGGCCCGGAGAGTATCCTCCGCCCGATCCCGCCCTATCATATCCGCCGGGACGATGACATGGCAGATGCCCGGCAGGAACACCACCGGCAGGCTCTGTCTTACCCCGCACACCGGGAGAGACAGCGTCTCCATGCGCTCCGGCAAAGGCATGGACACGGTGCCGATGAAGCAGCCGTCCAGGTGTGTCACCTGACAGGAAACGGGCTCTGATGTCCCGGAGACGGGCAGGGTGAGGGCGCAGCTCTCCCCTATGGGCAGATCCCGGTGCAGCCAGGCAGCCATGGACATGGTGGCATTCCCGCAGAATTCACCGCCCATCATCTGCAGCCGCGGGTTTCCGGCAGCCAGGCCCTCTGCAAAGCCCACCTGCTCGGCGTCCCTTTCCCGCCGCAGAAGCTCTGCCGCCACCCGGGGCTGCACATCCCTGGGCACGGGAGTGGTAACCAGGAGCGTGATATTTTTTGTGGGGTCGATGACCGTGTAGCGCAGTTCCATTTTCTCATCCTCCCGGGAATTTTTCCCTATTATACCCCTCCGGAGTACAAATTGCAATCTGAGAGTGAAAATAGCGTTTTGGACACCGTCTCGCAAATTTCAAGCTTTCAGCTTTTAGATGCTTGAATTTATGTTGCCCTTTGGAAACGAAAATGGTATAATCACGGTAAATTCATTTGTATCATCCCACAAGAAAGGATCGTCCACTATGAAACTGCATTTTTTCGGCGCTGACCAGTGCGTTACCGGCAGCTGCCATTGCTTGGAGGTAAACGGCAAGAGGATCCTCATCGACTGCGGCCTGCAGCAGGGCCGGGACGAGGTGGATAACAGCAGCCTGCCCTTCCACGCAGGCAATATCGACTATGTTCTGGTGACCCACGCCCACATCGACCACTCCGGCCGCATTCCCCTGCTGGTGAAGCAGGGCTTCCGGGGCCGCATTCTCACCACCCGGCTCACCGCCCAGCTCATGGACATCATGCTCCAGGACTCGGCCCATATCCAGGAGTCCGATGCGGAGTACAAAAACCGCAAGAATCTCCGGGCCGGCCGGCCGGTGGTGGAGCCTCTTTACACCGTGGAGGATGCCCTGCAGGTGAAGGAGTTCATCACCACCTGCGAATACGGCGAGACGGTGGACCTGTGTGAGGGCGTGCAGGTGGAGTGCATCGACGCAGGCCACCTGCTGGGCTCGGCCAGCATGAAGCTGACCGTTACGGAAAACGGAGAAACCCGCACCATCGTCTTTTCCGGTGACATCGGCAACGTGGACCAGCCTATTATCCGGGATCCCCAATTCTTCCACCAGGCCGACTTTGTGGTCATGGAAAGCACCTACGGAAACCGCAACCACACGGAGGTGTGGAGCTATACCGATGAGCTGGCCCAGATCATCGACGAGACCCTGGGCAAGGGTGGCAATGTGGTCATCCCCTCCTTTGCCGTGGGCCGCACCCAGGAGCTGCTGTACTTCATCCGGCAGATCAAGGACGAGAACCTGGTGAAGTCCGTGCCCAATTTCAACGTGTATGTGGATAGTCCCCTGTCCAAGGCCGCCACCACCATCTTCTGCGGCGACCTGCGGGGGTATCTGGACGAGGATGCCCTGGCCCTGGTGAAGGATGGCACCCACATGTTCAGCTTCCCCGGCCTGCACCTGACGGAGACGGTGGATGAGTCCAAGAACCTGAACCTGGACCCCTCCCCCAAGGTTATCATCTCCGCCTCGGGCATGTGCGATGCAGGGCGCATCCGCCACCATCTGAAGCACAATCTGTGGCGTCCTGAGAGCGCCGTGGTCTTTGTGGGCTTCCAATCTCCGGGCACTCTGGGCCGCCATCTGCTGGATGGAGCCGAGAGCGTGAAAATGTTCGGCGAGGAGATCGCCGTACGGGCCAAGATCGTGAATTTCCAGGGTCTCAGCTCCCACGCCGACCGGGATCACCTGCTGAACTGGATCGACCAGTTTACCCCCGCCAAGCCCACCCATGTGTTTGTGGTACACGGCGACCGGGAGGTGGCCCCCGCCTTCGCCGCCGACGTAGCCGAACGGGGCTTTGCCGCCCACGCACCGCAATACACCGAGGTCTATGACCTGCTGGAAAACCGCATCGTGGAGCAGGGCTACCTGCCCGAGCCCAGGAAGAAGGCCTTCGAGGGCGCGCCCCGTGCCTCCTCCGCCTACAAACACCTGGCGGAGCTGGGCGATGCGCTTGCGGCCCTTATCCGCCGCAGCCAGGGACGGGACAACAAGACCTTGGCCGATTTTGCCGAGAGCCTGCGCAAGATCCTGGAGAAGTTCAAATTCTGATTTTATTGCTGGAAGCCACGGTGATTCCGTGGCTTCCTTACTGAAAGGATAAACGCCATGACATCCCCGGTAAAAAATCAAGTTTTCACCGCTGAAATTTTGGGGTACTCCAGCGAGGGCCTGGGCATCGCCCGTATCGGCGGGCAGGTGGTGTTCGTCCACGATGCCATAGCGGGCGAGGTGTGCGACATCCTGGTGATGAAGGTGCTGAAAAAAACCGCCTTTGGCAAGGTGGTGGCATGGGAAGCCGCCTCTCCCCACCGCCGGAAGCCGGATTGTCCCTACTACCGCCAGTGCGGTGGCTGTACCTTCCGCCACATGGATTACACCGAGGAGCTGCGGGCCAAAGGTCAGCGGGTGCAGGACGCCCTGACCCGCCTGGGCGGGAGCAGCGTGGCGGTGGAGGAGGTTCTGGGTGCGGCGGAACCGCTGCACTACCGCAATAAGAGCCAATACCCGGTGTCCGCAGACGGCAGGGTAGGCTTTTACCGTGCCCGAACCCACCAGGTGACAAATCTGGACGCATGCCTCATCCAAATGCCCCAGGCAGACGCTGCCGCCGGGGCCCTGCGGTTTTATATGGCGAAGTATCATGTGCCGGGCTATGATGAGAAAACCGGCACCGGCCTGGTGCGGCACCTGTATGTACGCACCAACGCCAAGGGGCAGTCCCTCATTTGCGTGGTGGTAAACGGCGAAAAGCTCCCCCGAGAGGATGCGCTGGTGGAGGCCATGCGCCAGGCAGTGCGGTCGGCCGTGGGCATAGTGCTGAACAGCAACACCCGACGCAGCAATGTGATCCTGGGTGACCAATACCGGACGCTATGGGGTGAGGATACCCTGACAGACACCCTGTGCGGGCACAGCTTCCGGCTGTCCATTCCATCTTTTTACCAGGTAAACCGGGGCCAGGCGGAGGTGCTGTACCGCAAGGCGGTGGAATATGCGGCTCTCACGGGAACGGAGCTGGTACTGGATCTGTACTGTGGAGCCGGGACCATCACCCTGACCATGGCGGACAAGGCAAAAAAAGTCATCGGCGCAGAGATCATCTCTGCAGCGGTGGAAAACGCCCGGGAGAACGCCGCGGACAACGGCGTGGAAAATGTGGCGTTTTTCTGCGGAGACGCCGGAGACATTGCATTAAAGCTGGCAGGGGAGGATCTGCATCCGAATGTGATCTGCGTGGACCCGCCCCGGAAGGGCCTAGCCCCGGAGGTCATCGATGCCATGGTGCGGATGGAGCCGCAGCGTATCGTCTATGTCTCCTGCGACCCGGCCACCCTGGGCCGGGATGTGAAGCTGCTGGCCCAGCGAGGATACCAGGCCGTCCGGGCCGCGGCAGTGGATCTGTTCCCTGGCACGGCACATGTGGAGACGGTAGTCCTCTTGTCGCGGAAAGCAAATCCACTGACGGTTGAGGTCAGTTCGGAATAATATGCGGCCGAAGCCCGGCACCGCGCCACTGGCGCGGTGCCGGGCTTCGGCTTTTCGCTTTGGAGATGAAAGCAGCGTTTTTTATACTGCATCACCAGAGGCCCATCACATGCTGCATCAGCAGACTAACGGCGGTGATGCCCAGCCAGCAGCACAGGCCCAGCAGTAAGGGCTTGCCGCCGTTTTTTACCAGCTTGATGAGATTGCTGTTTAGTCCGATGGCCGCCATGGCCATGACAATGAAAAACTTGCTCAGCTCCTTCAGGGGCTTAAATACCGCCGCAGGTGCGACAAAGGAGGTGCAGAGCGTGGTGACCACCGATGCGCAGACAAACCACAGGATGAACATAGGAAAAGCATTTTTCAGACGAAAACCGCCCTTCGCATTCCCGGCCTTCTTCGCCTGCATCAGCGACAGAACCAGGGTGATGGGGATGATGGCCAGGGTGCGGGTGAGCTTTACGGTCACGGCTTTATCCAGGGTCTGGCTGCCCAGGCCCCACATGCTGTCCCAGGTGGAGGCCGCCGCCGTGACGGAGGAGGTGTCGTTCACCGCCGTACCGGCGAAGATGCCAAAGGCCTCGCCAGAGGTGGTATCAAAGCCGACGGCCTGACCCAGCAGAGGAAACAGCAGCGCCGCCAGCACATTGAAAAAGAAGATGACCGAGATGGCCTGGGCTACCTTCTCGTCATCCGCCTGGATCACCGGCGCCGTGGCGGCGATGGCGCTGCCACCGCAGATGGAGGAGCCCACGCCAATGAGCGTGCTGATATCGCCGTCGATGTGCAGCAGCTTATGCATCACAAAGGCCACCAGCAGCGACGTGGTGATGGTGCAGATGATGATAGGCAGGGACTGTTTTCCGGTTTGCAGCACCACATTCAAATTCAGCCCAAAGCCCAGCAGCACCACGGCAGCCTGCAGGATCTTTTTGGAGGTGAAGCCGATACCCGGCTTACAGACCGTTCCCGGCGTCCACAGTAAGGCAATGATCATTCCCAGGAGGATGGAGAAAACCGGCCCGCCAATGACCGGCACCAGCTTGCCCAGCAGCCATGACGGAATGGCAATGGAAAGACACACGGCAATTCCCGGCAGATTTTTCTTGATGGTTTGCATGATGAATAGCTCCTTTTTTCAGTGATGGCCGCATTTTTGCCACCGGATCACGGGCATTTCGCCCTCGTCCTTATAAAGCGCGCCCACCGGCAGATGCTCTGCAAAATCGCCGCCACGGGCGTGCCCTTTTCCGTCAGGGATTATTTCAATCGTGGGCGAATCTCATCGTAGACTCCGCGCTCCACAATACTGCCGGCGATGAAGCCCTTCCATGTAGAGGCCCAAGCTGCATCGGTGATGTCGCCCATCTCCCGGCGCAGCTCTCTGTTTCGCAGCGTACCTAAGGCGGCCGGCACACAGGTACTTCCGTCATATGACGGCGGCGCCTGCATTTTCTTTTATTATACTGCGGTATGGTGACGCCTGCAAGTAACTATGAATTTTATAAGCGGGTGCAAAAGCACCCGCTTACAGCTTTGCGGAGGATATGGGGCGTTTATGGGTGGCTATTAAACTAATGGGCGTTTCTTAATGGCAGCCATGCTTACCGCAGCCGTGGTCACCGCAGGTGTGACCAGCTTCGCCGTGCTCATGGTCGTGGTGGTCGCAGTGAACATTGGGATTATAGCCCAGATTTCCGCTGAGCAATGCGTTCACCGCTGCGTCAGCGTCTCCGCTGACACCGCCGTAGAGCTTGATGCCCGCTTCGGCCAGCGCTGCCTGTGCTCCGCCGCCGATGCCGCCGCAGATCAACGCATCCACGCCGTGCTGCATCAGAAAGCCCGCCAAGGCACCATGGCCGCTGCCGTTGGTGTCAACGACTTCCGTATGAACGATCTTGCCGTCCGCAGCTTCATAAAGCTTAAACTGCTCGGTATGGCCGAAATGCTGAAAAATCTGACCGTTTTCATAGGTAACTGCAATTTTCATAATGGAATCTCCTTTGCATTTTTTGTTGGATTTTTCTGTGTTGGCTCTCTGCATCCGGCAGCAGCGGCCGCAGTGGGCTGCCTCCTGTCCTCCGCAGATGCGGTAGTTTCCCCCGGTGATGTGCAGCGGTTTCCCGTGGACAAGGCACGCTGCGATCTTGCGTCGTGCGCTTTCGTAAATCTCCTGCGCGGTAGAGCGGGAAATATCCATCTGCGCGGCACACCGTTCGTGGGTTTGCTGCTCCAGGTCAACCAGCCGAATGACCTCGTACTCGTCCAGCGTCAGCAGGATCGGCTCGGCATCCTTACATTCTATGGGGCAGAATGTATCGACCCTGGGTGTGTCACAGATTCGGCGGCATCTTGACGGCCTTGGCATGCATACGCCCCCTCTTTTCCGGTATATGCCGATTATATACCATTTTCTGCAGAATAGTCAATGTGTTTTTTTCGGAGGATATACTGCCGCCTGCCTGAAATGGGGGCATGCAGAAAACATTTGACTTATGCAGCGCAAAATGCTATGCTTAAATGTACTATACTGTGTTATATCGCCGGTTTCCGGATGAATGATAGAAAGTGAGACCTATTTGTCTTATGGCACGATTTTTTGTCGGTCCCTTGGTGGGCCGCATTACTGATACAACTGAAGCCTTTTGGAACAGCCCATACTACTTCCCTGTGACCCTGGCTGTCACAGCCATATCCATGCTCACGGGGAATGTGGTGCCGTCTACGGTGGCACTGGCGCTCCTGTGCGGGTGGATGCTGATGTTCTGCCGGGATATTCTGGCGGCGGCGACGCCGTTTCTGATGGTCTTTCTGCTGTCCACGGTGAAATATGATTCCCTGGCGGTTTTCCTACCCTGTGCGCCTTTGGCGGTGCTGCCCATCGGCGGGCTGCTGGTGCATTTTCTCCGGTGGCGGGCGCCCATCACGGTGGGGCGCAGCGGGCCGGGGCTGGCGGCGGTGTCTATTGCCACGCTGCTGGGCGGCCTGGGCACCATCCCCGCCAAGGAATACTTCTCCCCCTTGTCGCTGTACTACACCCTGGGATTGGGCCTGGGGCTGCTGGTAACCTATGTGCTGCTGCGCTCTGATTTGGCTGCGCCCAGGCTGTACGACCTGCTGCAGCGGCTTATGCAGATGCTGTACACTCTGGGCCTGGCCATGGTGCTGGCCATCGGCTGCTTTTACATGGGCCACTGGGCGGAATTTGCAAAAAGCTGGGAGATCCCGCCTATTCTCTTCCGGAACTTTGCGGCCACCGTTTTAGTATCCACTCTGCCGGCAGCCTTCTACATGGCACGGCGCAGCCGGCTGCATCTGATGGGTGTGCTGCTGTGGGCCCTGGCGCTCTTTTTCACCGGCAGCCGCACGGCACTTCTATTCGGCTCGGTGATGATGCTGCTGGGCATGCTGTACCTGGTGCGGTGGAAAAAGCTGCCGCTGTGGATTTTCTTTGCCGTGCTGGTGACCGCCGCTGTGGCGGTGCTGCTGTTCGGCCAGCAGATCTATGAGCTTTTCTTCGGATGCCGGGGGGATATGGATTTCATCAACCCCCATGAGTCCCGATGGGCTCTGCTGACCCGGGGACTACAGGACTTTCTGCACCACCCTGTGTTTGGCGTTGGTTTGGGCAATCAGAAAAACCACGATATCTTTACCGGTGTACCGGGCAGCATGGTGTTTTACCACAACTCCCTGCTGCAGATTTTGGGCAGCATGGGCCTGATGGGCTTGGCGGCCTACGGCACGCTGCTGTGGGGGCGAGTGCGCCTGTTGCTGCGCGGCGGTGAGGCGGCCCACTTAGTCGGGCTGTTCTATCTGGGCATGCAGCTGACGTCCTTGACCAATCCGGGGCTGTTCTGCCCCCTGCCCAGCGCGATGCTGACGGTGCTGGCCTTTGCCGTGCTGGAGCGGTACATGGATGACCCTGCTCACCTGCCGGGCAGGACAATACGCTGAATGGCTCGGAAAGCATCCCGCCCGGGGTGCTTTCCTGTTTTTTCCAATACAAAGGAGTGGGAAACCTATGAAAAAGATCAGCCCCCGGGTCAAGGGGATCGTGTGTATACTGTTTGCCGCCTTCGGTTTTTCCATGATGTCGGTATTTATCCGGCTGGCCGGGGATGTGCCTACGGCGGAAAAGGCCTTCTTCCGCAACATTGTGGCCCTGGCCATGGTGGGCGTTCTGCTGGCGGTGAAGCGGGTGCCGCTGAAGCCGGAAAAGGGCAGCTGGCCGTTCATCACCGGCCGGGCTGTGTTTGGCACCATCGGGCTGCTGCTGAACTTTTACGCCGTGGACCATCTGGTGCTGGCGGATGCCAATATGCTCAACAAGCTCTCGCCCTTTTTTGCCATCATCTTCTCTGTGCTCCTGCTGCGGGAAAAGCCAACCGCCGTACAGATCGGCGGTGTGCTGACGGCTCTGCTGGGCAGCGTACTCATCATCAAGCCGGGCTTTGAGGGTGCGCCCTTTGTGCCGTCCTTGGCAGGCTTCATCAGCGGCGCGGCGGCAGGCTTGGCCTACACCTTTGTCCGCAAGCTGGGTGCCCGGGGTGAAAACAGCCTGCGGATCGTGTTCTACTTCTCCCTGTTTTCAACCCTCTTGACCCTGCCGTTCTTCCTGGTCAGCCCCGTGCAGCTGACAGGGCATCAGCTGCTGATGCTGCTGCTGTGTGGATGCAGCGCCTGCGTGGGGCAGTTTGGCATCACTCAGGCCTATCTCCTGGCCCCGGCCAAGGAGATAAGCGTCTACGACTACTCCCAGATCCTCTTTGCTGCAGGCCTTGGCTACCTATTCTTCCGGCAGATCCCGGATGGCTGGAGCATGGTGGGCTATATACTCATCTGCGGTGCGGGCGTGGGAATGTTCCTCTACAACAAGCGCAGAGATGCTGAACACGACAGCAAATAACACCAGGAGGGCACACTATGAGTAAGTATATTTTGATCCCGGATTCCTTCAAGGGCTCCCTGTCCTCGGAGGAGATATGCGGCATCCTGGGCCGAGAGATCCGGACCCTGGAGCCGGAGGCGGAGATCTGCTCCATTCCCGTGGCAGACGGCGGAGAGGGCACGGTGGACGCCTTCCTGGCCGCCCTGGGCGGAGAAAAAATCCCGGTCTCCTGCCGGGATCCCTATGGCCGGGCCATCACCGCCTGCTACGGCCTTTTGCCGGACGGCGGCACCGCCGTGGTAGAAATGGCTGCGGCGGCGGGCCTGCCCCTGGTAGGCGATGACCGCCGGGCGGCGGACGCCACCACATACGGCGTCGGGCAGCTGATGGCCCATGCTCTGGAGCGCGGCGCAAAGAGGATCGTCCTGGGCTTGGGCGGCAGCGCCACCAACGACGGCGGCTGCGGCGCGGCGGCGGCCCTGGGTGTTGAATTTTTGGACCAGGCGGACCGGACCTTTGTCCCCGTGGGCGGGACCCTGCACCGCATCGCCCGCATCCGCACAGACGGGCTTATGCCCCGGCTGCGGGAGGCGGAGGTCATTGCCATGTGCGACATTGACAATCCCCTGTGTGGGAAAAACGGCGCGGCGGCTGTATTCGGCCCGCAAAAGGGCGCAGATGCGCAGGCCGTCCGTCTGCTGGATGACGGCCTGCGGCACCTGGCGGAGGTTATCGAAAGAGATCTGGGCGGCGACCTGCTGGCCCTACCCGGCGGCGGTGCGGCCGGAGGCTTTGGCGCGGGAAGCGCCGCCTTTTTGGGAGCTAAGCTGCAAATGGGTATTGAGACGGTGCTGGAGCTGGTGGGTTTTGACCGGCTGGCGGCGGATGCGGACCTGGTCATCACCGGCGAGGGACGGCTGGACAGCCAGAGTCTCCGGGGCAAGGTGGTCATAGGCGTTGCTCGCCGGGCCAAAAGGCTGGGCGTACCGGTGGCAGCGCTGGTAGGCAGCTGCGAACTGCCCGTCGCCGCAGTCTATGAGGCCGGTGTGAGCGGCATCTTCCCCATCCACCCACTGCTGATGCCTCTGTCGGAGGCCATGGCGCACACCCGAGAGCACCTGGCATTTACCGCCGGAAATATGCTTCGATTTGCCGCGGCGGTGGGAAAAAACCGATAAGGCGGTTGCTATTTCCATTAATTTCCTGTATACTGTATGCAATCATAAGAAGGGGGAACAATCTATGCGTCCCGACGGTACCCGCGTGAAAAACCTGCCGCCCCTGGTGGCGGCCATTCCCTACATCATGCCCAAGCGGTATGACGCCTGGAACACCATTACAGAAAACATTGACGAGGAGGTCATCAAGGAGTTCATCCGCGACCAGCGGCGCCAGGGGGTGCGGCTCAACCACATGAGCGTTATTATCTCCGCCTATTACAAGGCCTCCCTGGAGAATCCCAAGCTGAACTACTTTGTGATGAATCGCAAAATTTACAAGCGCAACCACTTCTGCGTGTCATTCGTCATCATGAAAAAGCTGGCGGACGGCTCCCCCAGCGAAACCACGCTGAAGGTCTATCTGGAGCCAGAGGACACGGTGTTCACCGTGAACGAGAAGATCAAGAGCGCTATCGCCGCCAACGAAAAAACAGAGCAGAGCAACAGCACCGACCATTTTGCCCGGTTCATGTTCTCCGTGCCGGGGCTGCCCCGGTTTGTGGTGGGCCTGGCCTATTTCCTGGACAGGCACGGGCTGCTGCCCCGGAAGGTCATCGACCTCTCCCCCTTCCACACCAGCCTGTTTATCACCAACCTGGCCTCCATCAAGACCAGCTTCATCCATCACCACTGTTACGAATTCGGCACCACCAGCGTGTTCGTGTGCATGGGCAAGCCCGTGCCCAACTACATGGCCGGGGACCTGAGCCGGAAGATGATGCCTCTGGGCATCGTCATGGACGAGCGCATCTGCACCGGCTATGAGTATGCTGCCTTCTGCCACGATTTTCGGCAGATTATCCGCAAGCCTGAGGTGCTGACGGCGCCCTTCAATACCCCGGTGCAGACGGCTGCGACGGCGCAGTAATAAGGGCTGGCCGCCAGCAGCTGCGGCAGATCACCCGAGGCGTTCAAAATCCATCATGAGCATAACAAATAGGAGTTCTCGCAGATACGAGAACTCCTATTGCTGTTTTTGATTGCCGCTGCGCTGTATTCTCAGCTTTCTGTTTTCTATTAAAAAACGCTCTGCCAATCAGCTTGGCCTGGCCATAGCCGACAGCTATACCGGCCCAATACAGCAGAGCATCCAACGAGTCAAAATAGCCCCGGCGCAGGAGTCACTGCAATAGTTCTAACGCCAGGGAGATCCCAGCCCCCCCATAAAAGGGCCTTTTTCACCGGCATTCTTTTGAAAAAATACCAACCCAGGGGCCAAAACAGGCCGAAATTCAGCACGCTCTGAAAAAGCATTTCCGGCTCCTTCAGGTCTGCAATGGATACCAGCGGGTTCCAAACAAATACGCTCTCCGTAGTCCGGCGGCAAACCGTGTCCGCCCTTATCATTCAATTGTAAGTGCATAGTAATACACGCCATATCCCGGAACAAGTCCTGCTATAACGGAAATGGCGACATCTTTTTTTGTAAAATTTTCTCCTGCTTCAGCCGCAGAGGCGGGCGGACTCCGTCCAGGTGCCGTAACGGGCGGCCACGGCGCCCTGCCGGTCAACGGCCACGCCGGCGCAATGCACATCCCCCGGGAGCCACTGGGCACGCAGCAAGAACGGGCCCGTTACGGAAACGGTCTCCGTGCTGTCATAGGGGGAGCCGTTGGCGCCGCGCTGGGTATAGGTCAGCTCACAGCGGTCCAGGGTGCCGCTGCGGTTATCACAGGCAACGATGACGAGGCTCTTTTGGGGCTTGCCGTCACCCTCACCGGTTTGATAGATCTTGAATACAGTGCCGTTGGCGCTGAGGGGCGTTGCACCCATGGGACGGAGATAGCTGCGGCCCAGCGCATTCTGCCGCTCCAAAAATGTCATAGAGGTCTCGCCGGTGGCGGCATTTTCCCAAATGGCATACAGGTAGCCCTTCTCCTGCTGCGTGACGCAAATACGTACATCCTCCTGCCGGACGCCGGCGTACCGGGCGATGCCCTCCTCCGGGGCGCCGTGATACCAGCCGTGGAGCTGCAAAATACAGGCATACGCCACCAGGGCCAGCAGGCAGACGCACAGGGAGCCGGCCAGGATGAGCAAGGGCTTTAATCGGGCGTTCATATGGGGTCCTCCTTAGTTTTCTCTTTTAGGCAAGGGGCAAGCGCGCGGCTACGAGTGCTTATATCGCCGGATGCTTCTATACAGCCCCACACCGCTGAAGGCGATCAAGAGGAGCGCGCCCACCTGCTCCGCCGTGGACGGATCATCGGCGCGGGGCAGGTAGATCCCCCGGACGCGGAGAATCAAAAAGGCGGTATTTACCAGCAGGGCAAAGGCCGCAGCAAGCACGGCGCTCTTTCTTCCCGCAAAGCGGCCGAAATACAGGGCCGTGACCGCATTGGTGAATGTACCGATCCCCACGCAGGAAACGGTGATGCCCCACAGGCTGCCCCAAAGGATCAGGACGGCCAGGAATGCATAGGCCGCGGCGCAGAAAGCCGCCGTGACCATCTCTTTCTTACTCAGCTGCACAGCTCACCTCCCTTTGGGCACAAGGATACAGGGTCTGTTTCCTTTCTTTTTCATGGGGAACACGTTATTTCTTCGGATTTTTGGTCTCGCCATAGCCCATCTTTTTTATGAAGCTGCTCAAGTCCATCAGAATGCGCGTGGGAACAGCTAATCCCAAGGCAAATATGATTGCCTGGAGCTTAGACGGCATTTCATAGTCCGTCACCCAGTAAAACCCGCAGATGGCCATCAGAAGATAGAGCATCACGCAGCCGAGAATAATCTGCTTTCTGTTCCAGGATGGGTCGTGGGTTCTCTCTTTCATGGCAGTACCTTCTTTCTGTATTATGTGTTTGGTTAAGCGGCGGGGGGGCCTGCCGGAGCAAAGGCTTGGGAATGGGCAGGGCAAAGCCCCTCTCATCTATGGAAGGTGGATATGCACATTACTTTTCCGTTGCAATTTCTATAATCGCCGATATAAGCAGGGGAATAAGGCCCAGCCCCTCCAGAATCAGTCCCAGTGTGCTGCTGCCGTAAAGCAAAAAGGATGCTCCCGCTATTACGAGGCCCAAATACAGCGCATGTCTTGCTTTCATAAAATCTTCTCCTTCTGAATGATTTATCCATGGTATATGGGGATACAGTTCTATTTTTTGTGGTGCTATTTTTAGCCGAATCCTAAAATCCGGCGAGTCCTCGCGGTCTCATAGTCTATATAGTCGGGCTGGGGCAGGGAAAGCCGGGTCAGTGCTGGAAGCTGTTTTCGTAAATATCAATAAAGCGTGTGACAAATTCCGCCTGCTCCTGGGCCTCGGCCGTGCCGCTGGTGGGCGCCCAGCCGTTCATGGCGTAGGGAGAATAGGTATAGGGGGTGAGGGGCAGCATATGCAGCTCCTTTTGAATGAGCCAAATGCCCTGGCCGTAGTGCGCGCGCAGGGCCCGGAGGGCCTTGGCGGGGTTTTTGAACACGGCCCAGCCGTTTTCATCCGCGGCGATGGCAAAGGCATCGCCCTTTTCCAGGAACTGCGCCGTGTCCACCTGGCCCCGGCAGTTGCTGCCGCCGACCACATACGCCTGGGTGGCGGGGTACTTCACGGGACGCCAGGTGGCGAAAATCGCTGCCAGCAGCACCACGATGGCGGCCACAATGGCCCATTTCCAATGTTTTTTCAGTGTTTTCATGGTAAAGCTCCTTTCTGCATTGTGTGTTTGGTTAAGCGGCGGGGTGAGAGCCCTGCCGGGGCAAAGGCTTGGGAATGGGCGGGGCAGAGTCCCGCCTCTACGCACAGTGGGTCAGGAAGTGGTTTCGTTATTCTTGCGCTTCTTTTTAAAATAGGCTCGGAGCAGCTTGCCATACTCAATGGCGGCCAGGAGGAGGAAAATGCCGATAAAAAAGTATTCCATAAAAAACCAGGCATAAAAATGATCCAGAATACGAGCGCATTGCAAGGCCGTATAAATACCCGCGGCACAGAGGAGCAGCTTGTCGGCTAATCTCATAAGGACCTCCTTTAACAATAGGCGTGTACTTATTCAGGGTGACGGGACGGTACGCCCCGTCACCCTATTATTTATTTCAAAACCATGATCGTTTGAAATCTTCGTTAATAACTGGCAGTTCTACTGTATACTACCGCTTTATCGGTAGTCTCATTTATTTCTTTTTCAGCAGGTACAGCCCAAAGGAAAAGGCCATTGATAAAATCATCACCAACACCAATGTTGCCGCAACCACAAGAGGGGCGTTGGCTGAATACTTATAGAAAAAAACCTCCGGGTCCAGCAGCAGCCTTAGCCCGTATACAGGCGGGAAAATTATCAGAATATATCCCGCAATTATGCGAAGATTCTTCATAAAATCGTCTCCTCTTTCTTATTGCACATTATATATTCCATACTTATCTTGATGATTTCCCTTGAATCCATTTTTAAGATGTTACAAGGAAATATTCACCATGCTGTGGGATTTCTACTCTATAGTTTTCTCTTGCAAGCACCTTGCCTGTCATATTACTGACTTTCTCTCTTACGCCAAATTCAACTGCCATAAAAGCTCGATATTCAATGTGTGCTGTTACGCCCTTCGGAACATCAAATGAATATCCCAACTCAGATGTAACACTCTTTGATATTTCAAACCCAAGCCCCTCATAAGCTCCGCTAACTTTCGCACTAATTGTTTCCGTTCTATTGGTTGAAATTCTTCCTCCGGCAATCGTGCATCCTTTCTGTATAAAAATTTTGTTTCTCTTATTGCTGGGGGTTGCTTAGGGACAGGTTTTGGTGATGGGGGGGAAGCTTTGTGGTCTCGCCGTTGACCGTGCAGAAAACCTTCAGCGTGTAGGTCTGTCCTCTCCGCACGATGTGGGTCTTGGACATTTCCAGTGTGTTTTTGTCTCTTCCTGTCCAAATCACCTCCGGAGCGTTTCCACACCACAGTTCCATAGTGGCGCTGATAGATGCGCCAACTTCTGCATGGAAAAACTCGCAGGTCGCCGTTGTGCCCATAAAGTATAGCCTGGGTCCGGACTTGACTGCGCGGGTCTGCACCGCGTTGGCTGGGACCACCAGCGCCACGGCCATGAGACAGGCCATAAGCGCCGCCGCAAATCTTCTTTTCATCCTTTCCACCTCCTTTCTCTCCGTTATTTTTTACGGGTCTGCATATATAACGGAAAAGGAACCTTAATTTGGACACTTACCATGAAATTTTTAGTTTTTTGTCGTTTTGTCCAAAACAATATGCTCAGCTATGTTGAAAATGCTGCCTCTATCTATGTTGCCCGCAATTCCAAACATGATATTGGCCTCCTCATCCAGAATGACCAGCACATTGCCGTCCCGGTCATCGGGCATTTGGTAGAAGTCTGCAGGACAGCCGTTGACCTCCGTATGGATGATGGTGCAGCCCTCCTCGGGCGTCACCACTGGAATTGAACTGTCATCCATGTAGCTATAATCAATTGAAAAGCCTTGTTCCGTTTCATTGTTGTAATAAAATGCGAAATACGAAAATTTATCGTAACGGTACTTCTCTTGCTCCATCCCCTCCGGGATCCATGTCGGCCGGTACAGGGGCAGAGGGGCTTGCGTCTGCTCCTTATAAAAGCGATAAATTATCCTGTTTTCCTGCTTTTCACGCACCCACTGCATGATGCCGGCTCTCGCCTGGGGGCTGACGGCCATGATCGCGCCAAGGGTCAAGGACGCGGTGAGCAGGATGGCGGCGGCATAACGCCCAGCGGTGCGCCCGGCCTTTTTCCAGCTGTATCTGCGGCGCAGCCTCCTCATTTTCTCAAGGAACAGCTCCGAAAACACATGTTGGCAGGCCGACGGGGCAGGGAGGGACGAGAGCAGAGACTCCGCCGTCTGCGTCGCCGCGGCCTGCAGCGCCGCGTCATCAAGATACGGTTGCTTTCCCATGGGGCCCATCCTCCTGTTCTAAAATTTTGCGCAGAGCCGCCTTGGCCCGGGTGAGCAGCTTCTGCACCGCGCCGGGCTTTCTGCCCAGCATGGGGGCGATCTCCCGGACGGTATAGCCGTGATAATACCGCAGGAGCAGCACCTCCCGATAGGCCGCCGGCAGCCGGGACATGGCATCCGACAGGCCGCCATCCCCCGGGAGGGGCAGCTCCACGCCCCGGGTGCTCTCCTCAAACGCCTCCGGACTGAGCCTGGAACGGCTGCGGAGTATGTCGATGGCTTTGCGCTCTGTTATGATAACGACGTAGGAGCGGGTTTTTGGACACCTGACTTCAGAAATTTTTTTTAAATTTTCTATTATGGACACAAATGCCTGGTGGACCGCATCCTCTGCGTCCGCCTCCCCGGGCAAAATGCGCTGGGCTATGTAGAACATGAGTCCCCGATAGAGGGTATAGATCTGTTCAAACTTGTCCTTCTCCGAGGGGGATGGGAGCATCTGCAGATAAAGCATCACAAAATATCACCGCCTGTGTGAATCAGTATAACACAGGCGGCGGAAAGAGGAAATAGTTTTCCACTATTTGCAGTATATTTGTATGTTTCTTGCGCGCAAGGCCGCATTTTTTGTCATTTTCGGATAGTGTATGCCGCAAAAGCTGCCCTGAAGGCGGGCGGCGCAGGGGCTGCGGCACATTCCGGACAGGCACCCCCGCCGCTGCGGAGCGGCGATAATGCCGCTGTACGACAGGCTGCACTCTGCCGGCAGGGACGGCAAATACTAACCACTGGTGAATGGAAAGGTGAAATGTCCCGGTGTACAATGCTTATAATGCAGAGCCTTCTCATCATTTGAGGACGGTAAGACGCGGCTAAGAGATATGGCGCGCCTTCCTCCACGATGGGGCGGCAGGAATCTGAAGGCAAGGAGAGATATTGTTATGAAATACGGTAAAATTTTGACAGCGTTCATGCTGGCTCTGGCCATGTGCCTGGGACTAACCGCCTGCGGCGGCGATAATGGCGGCGACAGCAACGACAACAATGATTCCATCCAAACGCCCCCGCCCGTCATTGAAGGCGCCGCCTATGACAGCGCCGCTGATGCCTCCGCCTATGGCGAGTATTACGGCCTTTGGGAGGGTTCGAGCGGCGCCAAGTGTGATACCCTGGCGGTCAGCGCCACAGATGGCGGCATGTACTTCACCTTCTACAAGGACGGCGAGATCATGGCCAGCGGCTGCGCCCAGGTCATTGAGGAATACGACCAGCTGTACTTTTTTAATGAGCACGATGGCTGCGCCTATTTGGCCCGGGGCGGCGCCACTGAGCTGGCCATCGAATCCTTGGGTACCTACGCCATAAGCGACTCCGGCAGCAACGGCGCAGACGAAGCCTTCGCCGACATCGCCGATGTGTGGTACCTGGATGGTGAGAAGGACGGCCTCAGCTGCATCGTCATCCTGTCCGATGGCCAGTGGGGCCTGGGGGAGCGCACTCAGGCCGGGGAGGACTTTGTCACCGTGGACCGCGGCCAGCTGGAGCAGGATCCGGACGACGCGGACCAGTATTACGCCCGCTCCAGCGCCTTTGATGACGTCACCTATGATATGCACACCACCGCTGAAAAGGACCTCCTGCGGTGGGGCGGGGAAAATGACACCTACCTGCGCCAGGCGGACAGCCAGTAAGCGGGCATTGCCCCCATGTGTCCATGCCGATTAGATATAAAAGCTCCGCTCCTTCGCCTGGCGGCGAAGGAGCGGAGCTTTTATCTTATCTTGCGGCAAAGCCACATGGCCTACACAGAATTTCTATTACAGGATCACCAGCTTGTGGCTGCATTTCTTCTGCAGAACCTCTGCCACATCCCGGCTTAGCGCATCCAAGGGGGCGCCATTCAGGGAGCGAATCTCCAGCCTGCAGGCCTGTTTTCCCGTGCAGAGGCCGGTTATCAGGTCTATAAAAGCCTCCGCTACGCGCACCATGGGTACGCATGTTGGCGTCTGCGCAGGTAGGATAGGCTGCAAATAGGCCAGGTCCGAGAGCTGGCGCTGTGTCAGATGGTCGCTCCAGGTGATCTGATTGCTTTGGCAAAGCGCCTTCAACACCTGGGACATCCAACCGCCGGGGAGGGACGGAATGGTGCAGACCTCCAAATGCAGCACATTTTCCTCCACATCCCTGGTTTTCTGCAAACGGAACTGCTTGCTCAGCTCCTGCAGCTCCGGAGAGGGCTCGGCCCCCACATCCCGCAGCAGCCGGCTATAGAACATCTGATAGTACTGCACGGCATCCCGCCAGGCGCTCCGCCGGATCAGTATCTCCAAACGGATTTTTGCAATATCCTCGTTATAGGGGTCGATCTCCTCGCAGGCGGACATAAACTGCAGGCAATCATCATCCAGTGCGTTTTCATAGGTCAGCCGGATCAAGCGGTGATAGACCACCAGCTTTCGGTTTTCCAAATAGTACCGGCGCTGGATGATATACTCCAAAAAGTTCTCGCAATTGTGCAGGCTGCAGTTTTCAAAAAAGTCGCCCCGGAACAGGGAGAGCAGATGCTTCAGCTCTGCGATGGAGTTGATATCCTCGAGAGCGGCCTGCTCGATCTCAGATATATCGCACAGGAAGCTAAAGTTGGGATTGACTTTGATATCATCCTTGGACACCAGCAGAAGCGACTCGCCGTCCGCCTGCACGAGGGCCTTTTTGATCTGCCAAAGGTTGAAGCGCAGGTTGTATTTGGCGGCATCATCGCTGCTTTCGCTCCAAAGATAGCTGATGATGTCGCTGCGGCGCATTTGCCGGGTCGCCCTCATCAGGACCAGGGCGATGATAGCGGCAGCCTTGCTGCTGATCTGATCGCTGACATCCGCACCGTCCAGCAAAAATCGGGGCCCGCCCATAAACGTAATATACAACATACTCATACATTCCGGTCAAATACGACCCGCCCGTCTTTGATGGTCATATCCACTTGAACGTCCTTCAGCTGCCGCAGATCCATCTGCGTTATATCCCGATCCAGGATCACAATATCGGCGTCCTTCCCCTCCCGGAGGCTCCCCTTTTTCTTTTCCAAAAAGAGGGCATAGGCCCCAAGGCTTGTATACATTTCCAGTGCCTCCTGCAGCGTTACGCTATTGGCGGCAACGGGATGGTTGACGGCGTAGTGGATGCCCTGGAAGGGATTGGGGTTGGTGATGGGTGGATCCGAACCGCCGCAGATGGTAATGCCGCTGTCGATAATCCGGCGAAATTGGTTGGTAGTGCCGTAACGATCGCCCAGGCGCTGCTGATACATACCGCCAGGATAGCCCCACAGCCCCTCATAGGCGGGCTGCATACACAAAATGACGCCCAGGCGGGCAGCCCGCTGCATCTGGGAGGGTGTTATAAGCTCCGCATGCTCGATGCGGTGGCGCATGGAGCGCACGTCATAGTGTTTCGCGGCGGCCTCCAGCGCCTGGAGCACGGTCTCGATGGCGGCGTCGCCAATGGCGTCAAAGCCAATCTGCAGATTGTTCTGGCAGCACTCCATGGTAAAATGTGTCAGCGCATCCTGGGTCATGTAGATCCACCCCTTCCGATGGGGCGCATCGGCATAGTCAAAGGAAAGGGCCGCTGTCCGGCCGCCCATGGTGCCGTCGATATACAGGGCGCCGCCGATATGCTTGAGGCCGTGCTGCAGGGCACGCTTATACTCGGTGGTCTGATAGAAAATCTCTATACTCAGAGGATAGCGGTCCTTATAGCGCACCAAGAACTCACTGGTGCGCAGAGGGCTCTGCTCTGCCTTGGCGCCCCGGCACTCCATGGCGGCCACGGTGGTAAGGCCATGGGAAAAGGCCATGCCCACAGTGCGGGCGGCAGCGGTATCAAAGTCATCATAGGAATAGGCGTCCAGCACGTTGCCCTCCAGCCGGTTTTCCGCCTGATTGGTGAAGACACCTGTGGGAATGCCGCTGTCATCCATATGGATGCCCGGCAGGGTAAAGGGAACCTTATTATACAGGATGGCCACGGTATTGAGGATAATGGTGTGATAGTCTAAGGAGAAGATCAGAACCGGCTTATCGGCGCAGTAATGATCCAGGACCTTGCGGTCCGGAAGGGCCTTTTCCTCCAGGCGGCTGCTGTCCAGCCGGTAGGCAGTGACAACGCTGCGGCTGGCCGCCTCACGCCGGATAATCTGACCGATCTCGTCATAATTGCGCACATGGGACAGATCTACATACCCGCACTCCAAGCCGATACGCACCACCTGAAAGTGGTTATCAATAAACCCCGGCAATACCGTCCGGCCCCCGGCATCAATGATCTGCACGGTGCTGGAGATATACTCCGGGTCGCACTTTCCCACGCCCAGGCGGGCAATCTTGCCGCCCTGGGTCAAAAGCCAATCGGCGCGTACATCTCCATCCATACAGAGGATCTTCCCGTTTTTGATGAGCAGGTCTCGTTGATCCATGGCATTTGCTCCCATCCTACAGTGTTCTTTACAGAAAGAAGTATAGCAGACTCCGCCCGAAAAGGGAAGCCTCTATTCCGCTGTTTCTATGAAGGCGGCCATAGCTGCCAGGAAATCCGCGTCCGTCAGCTCTGCCGCCAGGTCATAGCACAGGGAGAGACCATTGTCGCTGTTGGTGGTGACCACAAGGCCGTCCCCCGTCTGCTGATCCCACAGGGCCAGAGACTTGAAGCCATCGTTATCGCCCCAGTGCCACCGGACGGAGGGTTCCTTTCGTATGAGGCCCACACCCAGGCCCCAGGCAATGTCATCATCGGCGATGCTCTGCACGGAGCCCATCTGGTGATATGTGTCCTCCCGCAGCCCACCCCGGCTGCAGAGCAGGCTGGAAATAAACCGGGCGTAATCCGCAGCGTTGGAATACAGGGACCAGGCAGCATTGGGCTCCGGGGCGTTGCCGGTTAGATCCACACAATCCCGCACGCGGCAAGGATTGCCCTCCGCATCAAAGCCCGGAGAAATGGCGCTGCCCACCCCCGGCGTCCAAAGCACGGCGGAGCGGTGCATTTGAAAGGGCGTGAAAGCATGGCCCGCAAACAGCTCCGGGAGAGATTGTCCCGTAATTTTTTCCGCCAAGTGCTGCAGCAGATAATAGCCCTGGCCGGAATAGCTATAGGCCGTACCCGGGGCAAAGAGCATGGGCATAGGGCGGCTGTGCCAATCCGGCAAGCCGGAGCTGTGGCTGAGGATGTGGCGGGGGGTGATCTTTGCAAAATCCGGGTCCTGGGACCAGGGCTCGCCCCCCAGCCGGGCAGGCACCGACTCATCCAGGGCCAACAGCCCCTCATCAGCTAATTGCAGGGCCAGCACGGCAAACAGGGGCTTTGTCAGGGACGCGCACTCAAAGAGGGTACCCTCCGTCACCGGAGCGGCGCCGGCAGCGCCGCTGACAGCGGAATAGGTCACCTGTCCCCCCTGCAGCAGGGCCACGCTGCACCCCGGTACACCCCGGCAGGTCATCCGGTGGGCCAAAAGCTCCGGATCCCCGCAGAAATGCTTCGCTTTTTCCGTTACAATATGCATAGAGTCCCCCTTACATTTTTTTCACGGGATAGCCTGCAAAGGAAACAGCAGCCTCGGCCAGGATCTGCGTGGGATCCGCCACGGGATAGGGCAGCTCGCATTGGGCAAACACAATGGGAAGCTCCGTGCAGCCCAGGACAAAGCACTCCGCCCCCTGGGCTATCATGGCGTCCAGGGTACAGCGCAGGGCTGCCACGTCAATGGCGCCTAAGTTTCCGGCCTTGACGCCATCGTAGATGGCGGACATGACCCGGCGCTGACCGGGAGCATCGGGCTTGATGACCCGTATGCCACGACCGGAGAGGAGGTTTTCATAAATGCCGGTTTGAATGGTTCCGTCGGTGGCCAAAAGGCCCACGGCGTTCACGCCCGTCCGCTCCAGATGGTCCGCCGTCAGGCGCAGCATGTGCAGCACCGGCAAGTGGGTCCGGAGGCAGAGGTCATCGTAGAACCAGTGGGCAGTGTTGCAGGGCATGATCAGGACGTCGGCCCCGGCAGCCGCCAGGGTGTTAGCCGAGCGCACCAGCTGGGGTACCGGATCCTCGCCGCCCATGAGAATGGCCGCGGTGCGGTCGGGAATATCCGTGTTGCAGTCCACGATCACATGGGGAAAGTCCTGGTCCCGGGCGGCGTCGGTAGCGCGGATGATTTTTTCAAACAGGTCCGCAGTGGCCAGAGGGCCCATGCCGCCGATAATGCCGATAATCTTTTTCACAGCCAATCCCCTTCTTACTTTTCGGATTTTTTCTCGGGCATATAGAGGTCTGCCAGGCTCTTATAATGGTTGCCCGCCCGGCCTGTTACGGCTTTGGCGTGGAGCATGGAGCTGATGATAGCCTCGTCCACGCTCTCGATAGCCGCCCGGAACACCTCGTCAATATCCTCCTCGTACACCAGGCGGATGGATTCCAGCCGGTCGCTGCTGTAATGGGCCAGCTTGTTGCCCGTGGTGAAGGCCAGGGCAATTTCGCCGCTGCCGTTGCCGGAAATGCCGCCGGTGCGGGCAATGCCGGACTGGGCACGCTTGGCCACACGCTCCAGCTGGCGGGAGGATAGGGGAACATCGGTGGCCAGGACTATGATGATGCTGCCCTTATCCTTCAGCTCCGACTGCTCCTGCCAGAACAGCCGCTCACCTACCGGGTCCCCTGCCACACGCAGGTCACGCAGGGTGCCGAAGTTGGTCATGACCAAGGCGCCCACGGTGTAGGTCTCGCCATAGAGATGGCAAAGCCGGGAGGCGGAACCGATGCCGCCCTTGAGGGAATAGCACACCATGCCGGCGCCGGCGCCCACATCACCCTCGGCAAAGGTCTCCGATGCTGCCGCCAGAGCCGCACGGGCGTGCTCCTTGGTGACATGCAGGCCGCGGATGTCGCTGAGACGGGCATCGTTGCACTCCATGACCAGGGAATTGACCGTGCCTGCATCCAGGCCGATGTCGTCGTTTCGCTCCAGCATATACTCCACCAGCGCCGTGGACACGGTGCCCACAGACAGGGTATTGGTCAGCAAAATGGGGGTCTCCAGGGTGCCCAGCTCCTGCACCTGGACCAGGCCGATGCTCTTGCCGAAGCCGTTGATCACATGGGCTCCGGCCAGGCACTTCTCGTGGAACACATCCCCTGTGTGGGGGATGATGGCGGTGACGCCGGTGTGTACCTCGCCGTCGTGGAGGGTCACCTGGCCCACACGAACACCCGGCACATCGGTAATGAGGTTGCGCTGACCGTGCTCCATGTAGCCGAAGGTCAGGCCATATCTGCTCTCTACGCCCATAATCTTATTTCCTCCTATTTTCTTGCTTATGCAACAAGAGGGCCGCCCGTTCAGCTCGCACAAACATACGCACTGAACGAGCAGCCCTGTCGCTTTTCGTAATCGTTACTTCTTATAAACTATCTTGCCGCCCACAATGGTCATTACCGGCAAGATATCCTTGATCTCCATGGGATCCACGGTGAAGATATCCCGATCCAGCAGGACCATATCCGCATAATAGCCAGGCTTCAGGCGGCCCTTGACATCCTCCTGGAACTCCGCATAAGCGCTCTCCATGGTGTAGGCGTCAATAGCCGTTTCCACATCCACGCACTCGCCGGGATAGAAGCCGCCGGCGGGACGGCCCTGTCTATCCTTGCGGGTAACAGCTATGTAGATATTGGGGAAGGGGTTGCAATCCTCCACAGGGCAATCGGTGCCGTAGGACAGATGCACGCCCATGCGCAGAAGGGTGCCAAAGGCGTAGGAGGTGGAAGCCAGCTCCTTGCCGCACAGCTTTTCCACGATATTCATATCGTAATCCAGGAAAATGGGCTGGGCAAACACCAGAATATCGTCCTTGGCGATGCGCTCCAGCAGGGCACGGTCGGTAATCTGGCAGTGAACAACTGCGTGGCGGAGCTTGTTCTTGCCATCCACGAAGGCCCGCTCATAGCACTCCACAGTGCGGCGCACGGCCTCGTCACCGATGCAGTGGGTAATCACCTGCAGATTATGCTCCTTTGCCAGCTGGCAGTAGCGGTCCATATCCTCCACGTTGATCCACTCCAGGCCGTGGTTTTCCGGATCGCTCACGTAGCCGTGGGACATAAGACCCGTGCGGGCGCCCAGGCTGCCGTCCTTAAACAGCTTCAGGGGGCCCAGGGTAAGCCAGGAACCCTTCTTATACTCGCCCACGGCGTACTCGCCCCGGGTCAGGTATTCCTCGAAATCCTCCAGGTTGTTGAAGCAGACCTGGTGGCGATAGCGAACCTTGCCCTCTCCATTGTCGTACATCTCGTGCAGCAGGCGGAAAGCAGCGGGGGTATCCAGGAAGGTGGTGCCCACATCGTTGCTCTGGACGCTGGTGAGGCCGTGGGAAACCGCATAGTCCATGGCATCCTTCATGAACTCATGGCGCTCCTCCAGAGTAAACTCCGGGATGAGACGCTTGGCGATATTGCAGCCGTTGCCGGTGAAGATGCCGTTGGGCACGCCATTTTCATCGGTGAGGCAATCCTCGCCCTTGCACTTGTCTATCTCGCCGGTGCTTTGCAGGATCTCCAAGAGCTTGCTGTTGACGGAGACAATGTGTCCGCAGACCCGCTCCAGCACGATGGGATAGTCGGTACTGATCTTGTCCAGGTCATGCCGGTCGGGCAGGCGGTCGCCATCGGTGAAATAGTCCTGGTTCCAGCCAAGGGCGTGCAGGCCGTTTTTCACCCGCTGGGGATGCTCCTGGGCGAACTTGCGGCATACCTCGATCAGCTCCCCGATGGACTTCACATCGGCGATATGGGCCTGGTTCAACGTCTCGCTGAACTGGGCAAAGTGCATATGAGAATCATTGAGACCGGGGATCAGGGTCCGGCCGCCGCAATCCACCCGGGTGGCGTCAGCCGGGGCATCGGCCAGCAGGGCATCGCTGCTGCCTATGCGGCGGATGATGCCGTCCTCAACCAAAACTGCCTGCTCATAATGACCCTTTTCTACATAGACCTTGGCATTATAATACAGCTCAGCCATCATTAGCCTCCTTATTCTCCCCCGCTTCCTTCTTCAGCTTACGGTCAAAGATCCAATAAACAACGGCACCGAGGGCGGGCACGGTGAAGCCGATGGAGCCCAGGATGGGATTCTCAATGGCGGAGTTGACGAACAGGGCCACGAACACGATGGCGGTGAAGATGATGGACACGGGATAGAGCCACACCTTGTAGGGACGCTCGATATTGGGGAACTTCTTGCGCAGGATGGGCACAGCCATAACGATCAAGACATTGAAGAGCAGGTTGCTCAGCACCACCATGTCGGTCAGCTCGCTCAGGTTACGCAGCAGCACCAGGGCGCTGGAGATGACAGCCTGGACAATGACGGGCACATAGGGGATCTTCTGCTTATTCAGCTTGGTGAAGCTCTTGAAGAAGTGGCCCTCCTTGGCCATGGCGTAGTACATTCTGGGCTGGGCCAGGATGAGGCCGTTCATGCTGCCGAACATGGCCAGAACCATGCCCACGGTAACCACCACGGCACCTGCGCTGCCCAGCAGCTTCTTGGCAACCGCCGTACCCAGATACAGGTCACCGGCGTCGATCATGGAGGCGATCTCCTCGTGGGGCAGAACCTTCATGATGGCAAAGTTGAAGAGGGTGTAGAGAATCGTAACGCCGCCGATACCGATGATAAGGGCCAGGGGCAGATTCTTGCGGGGGTTCTTCATTTCCTCGGCCACGGTGTTCAGGTTGGTCCAGCCCTCATAGGCCCAGAGGGAGGCCACCACGGCCAGAGCGATCATGCTGAAAACGCTGGTGTTGTTCTCGGCGGCATAGACGCCGGCAGAGCCAAAGGACAGGTCGGGGGTAACACGGCCGACAAACAGGGCGGCCAGCAGAATGATGGCAACGGGCACCATCTTGGCAATCATGGAGACATTCTGCACCACGGAGGCCAGCTTAACGCCCACCATGTTATAGGCGGTGATACCGAAGATGAGTACAACGGCAGCAATCTTGCAGCCGAAGTCGCTGAGGTGGAAAATGGGCTGGAACACGCCCATCAGAGCCAGGGCCAGAGCAGCCACGGAGCCGGGGCCGCCGATGAGCCAATCCACAAAGCCGTTCATGAAGCCCACGATGGGATGATAGGCCTCATTCAGGTAGACCACACGGCCGCCAGACTGGGGCATGGCCGCGCCCATTTCCGCATAGGCCAGACCGCCAAACAGGGAAATGACACCGCCGATGATCCAGCACAGCAGAGCCAGGCCGCTGTTCATGCCCACGCGCTGCAGCACATAGGCGCCCAGGTAGAAGATACCGGAGCCGATCATGATACCAGCAATAATGCTAACACCACCAAAGGCACCTATCTCTCGCTTTAGTTCTGTTTTTTCTGTTGTCAGATCGCTTATTGTTTCTTTTCTCATGGGATGCGCCTCCTTTTCCAGCTATGAAAATAGCCTGAATGTAAATTTATTGTAAAGTATTCCCGTTCCCAAAGGTGTTTATAAAAAAACTTTTCTTCATTTTCGATCTAAACGGTTTATTAAACCCAAATAAAGCATATCGGATTCTTTATATGCCCCCAAGCAAAAAGCTTGCCCGGGGGCGGAAGGGTCTATCTCACCCGCTTGGAACACATCGGTGTATTTCCTGGTGTTGGCGGCGGCGTACCCCATCTCTGAGGGCGGTGAAATAGCATCCGCCATCCCATGGATACCAGCCACGCGCAATCCTGTATGATAACAGATCTGCACGCCCATAGCAGCAACGAGGAGCGCCGCCGATTGGGCAGAGACGGTGGAGACGGATTTCTTCCAGAAATGGGCTGATGTGACGCAGAAAAAGCCGCTGAACAACTCCGGGGAACAATCATGCCGTCTATAGTGGGAATATTTTGGCATTGCCAAATGAATTATTGCGGCGCTGCAGAAAAACGCAGCAACACACTGTCCGGCAATGATGTCGGCTTCGGCAGACTCCTTGAATAACTTTCAGGTCAATCGCCAGACCTTTCTGGCAAGGGAAACAAGCAGATATCATCCAGCGGAACAAAGAAGTCTGCAGTGCAATGGATAAAAATGTTTTAAATTATAAGGAACGCAAGAATAGATGCCATCTATATTTTGGATTTTTATTAAGGGCCCCAGAGTTTTACATTTCGGAGTCGCCTTTAAGCGAAGATGAAAATTGAAACAGTGTTTGATGGAAACAAAGGCACTATGAATCAGCCTGGACGATGTTCATGATTCAATTTAATTTTACTGGCCGGTTTCTGCAGGACTTGTGCTCACAGATCCTTTTGGGGGACAGCCTTCTCTATCCGTTTGTTTGCTTGGCTTTAATTTCCGTTGCAGCTGTTGAAGCATTGTTAAAGGATAATCCGTTTGGCGCATCCTTTTCAAAAGGTCCGGTGATACACTTTGGGGCTTTTGGCAGCAATGGGTTTCACAGATTTACCTTTATATTTTAATATAACAAAATTTCATCGTTCTTTCAATGCTCGACGTCAGACAACCCTATGTATGCTCTGCACCGCAGAAGTTAATATGGCTTTTCCCAAAGCGCATTCTGTTGGAAACGACTTATTACATCAGAACGGACATGACAGTCAAAAGAATCGCCAGAAATGCAAAGCTGATCCCGGAAAACAGGAGAAGAAAACTCTTTCCGCCATTGGGAACACGGCGCGTATATTCCCGAAACGTAATGAGGCTTGCGAGAGAAGCCACCAGTGTCCCTGCACCGCCCACATTGACGCCAACCAGAAGAGCGCGGGCATCCTGCGTGAAGCGACTGAGCAGAATGGCGGCAGGGACATTACTGATGATCTGACAGGTGAGCGCGGAGATCAGCATCGTTCCGTGGGACAAAAGGCGGGCGAACAGCACCCGGACCGATTCCATCCGGGCAAGATTGCCGGAAAAGGTGAAGAAAGCGGCGAAGGTAGCCAGCAGTCCCCAGTCTACGGTCTTCAATGCGTGCCGATCCAGAAATCAGAGTACCAGAACAATGACAATCAGGCCAAGAACATAGGGTGCCAGCCGCAGCACCATGGCAACGGCTAAACAGAACAGTCCGCCATAGACGGCAGCCTGGCGGGAGTCTACTGTGACCTGCACTTCCGGCACGGAAAGCCGGTCTTTGGGAAATGCCAGGCAACACAGGAGAATGAGAACGGTAGACAGAATGAAGGGCGGCAGCATTGCCGAAAAGAACATCTTTGGGGAAAGATCGTAATAGCTGAAAAGATAAAGATTCTGCGGATTTCCGAAGGGCGTGATCATTCCGCAGAGATTGGCGGCGCAGTTTTGCAGAATGAACAAAAGCGCGGCGTGCTTTTCCTGGCCGGTAGAGGAAAGGACAAACCAGCCAAGCGGCAGAAATGTCAGCAAGGCGGTATCATTGGTCAGAAGCATAGACCCGAACATGGTGATGACCACCAGTGCTGTACATACGCCCCGAACCGTGGAAAAGGTGTGCACCATCCGCTGCGAAAGAGCAGAAAAGATCTGCAGGTCTCGCAGAGCACCTACCACCGCCAAAACACTAAACAGGCAGGAAAGCGTTTTGAGGTCGTAATAGCCTAAGTAGTTCCTGTCGGGAGGGACAAAGAACGCCGTTGCAGCCGCAGCCAGCAGTGAAATGGCCAGCATAGCATTAGTACGGCACCAGCATTGAATCTTGCGCATAAAAAAATCCCTTTCGCGTGTATATTTCCGTGAAGAAGATAACACATTTCGGGATGACTTACAATGAAGTTCTATTAACCCGGCAAACACCAAGCGGCAACGCAAATTGGCACATATTTTTGCGCTGCTGGAAACAATAAAAAGATCATTTCAAAAACGGTAGCTTTCCGCGCAAAGTTGTGGTATTTGTGTTTGCTGCCAAGAAAGGAGCTGATTTAATGGCCAAGAAACGCGCCGTAAAAGAACGCCTGATCCTCCGCAATCCTACCGAGGACTGCATCGCACCGAAAGTGCAGAAATTTGAAATGCAGATCCTCCAACCGGAACACATCAAAACTTACCTTGACGCCGCAGAGAAACGGGGACTGCTGCCCATGTTCTATCTGGAGCTGGTCACGGGCTTACGGAAGGGGGAGATCATGGCGCTTCTCTGGCGCGACCTCGACATCGCGGACAAGACCATCTCCATCAGCAAGCAATATGTCAAAAACCCCAATGGGGAGTTGACACTCTCGCGCACCAAAACGGAGACATCGGTCAGAAAGGTCAGCATCCCGCAAGAAGCGGTTGACCTGCTGGTTGCCGAACATAAAAAGCACCCGATAACCCGTATATGTTCCCCTCGCCCGTCACAGGAGAGATGTACTATCCCGATTCCATTGGAAACCTGCACAAGAAAATTCTGAAGGGCGCAGAACTGCCGCACATCAGATTTCATGATCTCCGACATACATTTGCCACGTTAGCCCTGCAAAACGGCGTGGACGTCAAAACCGTCAGCAGTATGCTGGGCCACTACGATGCGGGCTTCACCCTGCGAACCTATACCCACGCCACCCGCCAAAAGCAGGAAGAAGCCGCACAGACTATGGGCAGCTTTATGGCACAGGTGATGTGAGCTGATCAAACTGCACCACAATAACAAACTAGAGCTCCTGCCCATGGGGCAGGAGCTCCAGTTTACTCATTTCACCGCATCCAGAGTGTCATGGCTACCAACAGGACGCCTAGAAAGCCGAAGCTGATGGCGGAGAACAGCACCATGAACCGCCTCGTCTGCCCCTTGACGTGCTTTGTGTATTCCCGGAAAGTGATCAGGCTGGCCAGTGACGCCACCAGCGTCCCCGCGCCGCCGATATTCACGCCCACCAGCAGTCCTCGATAGTCGTCGGTGAACCGGCTCAGCAGAATGGCGGCAGGGACATTGCTGATGATCTGACAGGTGAGCGCGGAGATCAGCATCGTTCCGTGGGACAAAAGGCGGGCGAACAGCACCCGGACCGATTCCATCCGGGCAAGATTGCCGGAAAAGGTGAAGAAAGCGGCGAAGGTAGCCAGCAGTCCCCAGTCCACGCCCAGCAGCGCACGGCGATCCAGCACCAGCAGAGCCATCACGATAACGAGCAGTCCCAGCCAGTAGGGGATTCCCCGCAGCACCATAGCCACCGCCACGCAGAACAGTACGCCGTATACCGCAGTACGACGCTTGTCCGGCAGTGTCTCCTGCCGGGGGACAGTCAGACCTTCACGGGGCAGAAACAGACAGCACAGCAGGATCAGCGCCATGGACAGCAGGAACGGCGGCAGCATAATGGACAGGAATTCCCCGTTAGGGATGTTGTAGTGGTTGAACAGATACAGGTTCTGGGGATTGCCGAAGGGCGTCAGCATACCGCCCAGGTTGGCGGCGCAGTTCTGCAGAATGAACGTCAGCGCCGTCCATTTCGTCTGGCCGGTGCGCTCCAGCACAAACCAGCTGAGGGGCAGGAACGTCAGCAGTGCCGTGTCGTTGGTCAGCAGCATGGAACCCACCAGCGTGATACCTACCAGCGCCGTCACCGCGCCGCGGGTGGTGTGGAACACCTGCACCAGCCTCTGCGCCAGCAGAGGAAACAGTCCCACGCGGCGCAGCGCACCCACCACCGCCAGCACGCACAGCAGGCAGGATAGCGTTTTCACATCGTAGTAGCCAAGATAGGCCGCGTCAGGCGGCACGAACACCGCCGTCACCGCCGCGGCCAGCACCGCAATCACCGGCATGGCGTTGGCCTTACACCATCGTAACAGCTTCATAAATACCTCGCGCAGCCTCGTAAGAGGCAGAAAGAATCAACGGCAGGTAGTGTAGCATATCCTGCCGCAAAATACAAGAACGCGGCGAAACAAAGAAAAGGCCTTTCAGAATAACGGCTTTTCCGTCCGCTCATCTTTTGCCCTTTCCGAGCATTTCCCCGTGTGGGTCACGGTGTGGGTCAGGCGGTTGACCCACATTTTGACCCATACAAAAAAGTGCGTTTTTCCAACAAAAAAGCACCGAAAACCGAGGTTTTCGATGCTTTTTGGAGCTGCTGGGCGGATTCGAACCGCCGACCTCATCCTTACCAAGGATGCGCTCTACCGACTGAGCTACAGCAGCATATGGCGACCAAGATGGGGCTCGAACCCACGACCTCCAGCGTGACAGGCTGGCGTTCTAACCAACTGAACTACTTGGCCTGATCTCGCTCGTAGGAATCAAGCTTGTTTATTATAGCAAGCGCAGGCGGGTTTGTCAACACTCTTTTCCAAAAAAATTGCCGGGAACGGGAGAAAAACAGGAGGGCTGCTCCCATGGGGGGCGGATTGGCGGCCAGAACATAAAAGTATACATTTTGCATAGAAAATCGCATAATTATCATGAAAATAAATAGTTATTGCCATGGAAATTTGCTATAAAGCGGATAAAATTTCTTGACAGAGGGAGGACGGTGTGATACTCTATGGGCGTAGGCCGCTCTAAAGGCGGAAAACCGAAGGGAACAAAGGAGCGTGACCGCCTATGCAAAGAAAGTCTAAGTATCTCTGGGCTGCATTGGCAGCCTCTCTGTGCCTGACCGTGGCCCTGCTGGTGATGCTGGGCATGAGCCTGCGGCATCAGCCGCTGACGGGCACCTACCTCTGCGAGGGGCTGAGCCCCGGAGCCGGCACCTATCTGGTGTTTGACGAGAAGGGGGACTACACCCTGTACCGGCAGTCCGGCGTACTGTCCGCCGGGACGTATGCCGAGGATGCCAACGGCGTCTATGTGCTGAAGGGGGAGGGACTGACGGTCCCGTATGTGACCTACGACGGGAAGGACAGTGTGCATTTCTTCTCCGTGCCGGACACCTACACCTATCAGCGTATCAGCGATATCCCCACATATATCAACGTGGAAAAGCCGTAAAATGAATGAC
>ERZ857984.152-NODE-152-length-97101-cov-4.482009_pt1 | contig 97101 bp, 84 predicted proteins | sample MGYA00519914_ERZ857984 | MGnify/ENA primary metagenome ERZ857984 (study PRJEB31778, sample SAMEA3449417) | human gut metagenome | biome: human gut; feature: human-associated habitat; material: faeces | place: United Kingdom | collected 2010/2012 ...
ATCCGTATTTGAGAGTCGCTAACGTACAGGGTGAATATACAGAACTGTCCGATGTCTCCATGATTTCTGTCCCAGAGGAGGAAGCGCAGAAATATTTTCTGCGCACCGGTGAATTATTAATGACCGAAGGCGGTGACCGAGATAAACTAGGGCGTGGCTGTGTATGGAAAGGTGAGATCGTTCCATGTCTGCATCAGAATCATATATTTGCTGTCACGACTAATGAATTAAGACTAAATGTATACTATCTTGATTATGTGACAACATCAAATGTCGGGAGAAGCTATTTCGACTATACCGCTAAAAAGACAACAAACTTAGCCAGTACAAATTCCATGACTATTTTACAATTTCGTTTACCCATTCCACCCATAGACGAACAACAGAAAATTATCCAATATTTAAATCTAACAGTTGAAGAGTTAAATCGGATGCTTTCAAAATATCATACAATGATAGAAAAACTTATCGAATACAAAAAGAGCCTCATTTACGAGGCAGTGACAGGAAAATTGGAGGTGTGATACTGAATTGATTAACAAGTTAGTAGAGGATATAAACAAGGCGCTTGATAATGAAGCTTATTTTTCTGCGCTGTCGTTAGCGCTTACGCTTCCGGATATATGCGGCAAAGCTGAATTTCCGGAAACAAAATCCGGGCGTCGCTATATTGATTGGTATGATGAACATATTGGGAAATATGAAAAGTACCCCTGCGAACAATGCAAAACACAGCCTATGCCATATTTAAGCAGCGAAGTGGTATACAGTTTGCGAAATTCCTTGCTGCATCAGGGTACACCCAATATTGACAACGATAAAATAAATGAGCTTTCTAACAAAGTTGACGATTTTACTCTCATTATCGAAAAGAAAAATAAGTTTGATATCTACTCTGATTCTGCGTGTGTTTCTACTGGTTATTTTGGTGCGAAATGTTTAGGAAAAAAACGAGCATACAGTGTGAATGTGAGGAGGTTGTGCCTAATATTAACGCTTAGTGCAAAAGGATATTTCAATGATAATAAAGAAAAATTTAATTTTTTCAAGTTCAATATTATAGATTGTGAGGAAGAACAAGCTAAGAGGGAAAATATAAAGAGGAATAAGAAGATTACAGATCAAGGAGACCATTATGCTTAACCTAAATCTCACTGAAAAACAATTTGAATCCGATATCGAATATTCTCTCCTTACATACGGCGGATATGAAAAGGGCGACCCGAAAGCATTTGACCGTGTGTCGGCGTTGGACATCGCGACATTGCTCTCCTTTGTCAAGGATACTCAGCCGAAATCGTGGGTGAAATACGAAACTATATACGGGACAAGCTGTGAAAAATCTTTTATCGAACGTTTTTGCAAAGAAGTGAAATCTCTCGGCTTGCTCTCGGTACTTCGTCACGGCTTTAAGGATCGCGGCATTACCTTCCGTGTGGTCTATTGGAAACCTGAAACCTCTATCAATCAGACGGCAAAAGAGCAATATGAGCGTAATATTCTTCACTGTACCCGTCAGCTGCATTATTCTCCGAATAACGAAAACAGCATTGATATTGTGTTATTCATCAATGGTATTCCCGTCGTTTCGATGGAGTTGAAAAATCAGTTCACCGGGCAGGACGCTGATAATGCGATCCGCCAATATAAATTCGACCGCGCGGGAAAAGAGACGATTTTTGAGTTTAAAAACCGTGTGCTGGTTCACTTTGCGGTGGATCTGTATAATGTTTTTATGACCACCCGCCTGCAAGGTGCGAATACCTATTTTTTGCCGTTCAATCAAGGCTCAAACGGCGCAGGCAAGGTAGGCGGCAAGGGCAATCCGCAGAATGAAAACGGCTATCAGACTGCATATTTATGGGAGAAAATTCTTGCCAAAGATTCACTGATTGAGATACTGCACAAGTATATGCACCTGCAGATAGAGATCAAGGAAGATAAGAACGGAAACAAGATACGCAAAGAGACGATGATCTTTCCGCGGTATCACCAGCTTGATGTGGTGACAAAGCTGCTTGAAGATGTAAAGAAAAACGGATCCGGCCACAACTACCTGATTCAGCATTCCGCGGGATCGGGCAAATCAAATTCCATTGCGTGGCTTGCCCACCGACTGTCGGGACTGCACAACGATTTGGACGAGAAAATATTCCGCTCTGTGATCGTTGTGACCGACCGCAAGGTATTGGACAGTCAGTTGCAAGATACGATCTATCAGTTTGACCATGTAGACGGCGTGGTGCAAAAGATAGACAAGAACGCCGCGCAGTTAAAGGATGCGATCGAAGGCGGCGCGCCGATCATCATTACCACTCTGCAAAAATTTCCCGTAATATACAAGGAAGTTATGGGGCAGAAAAAGAACTTTGCGATTATCGTCGATGAGGCGCATTCTTCTCAGACGGGCGAAGCTGCCCGAAAACTGAAAAAGGCTCTTGCAGATACTTCTGCGGCCCTTGAAGAATACGCTCGTATGGAGGGAGAAGCAGAGGAAAACACGCCGGACGAACAGGATAAAATCCTAAACGAGCTTGCAGCGCAAGGTCAGCACGAAAATCTGTCTTTCTTTGCCTTTACCGCGACGCCGAAAGAAAAAACTTTACAGATGTTCGGCACTTCAAATGAAAACGGTGAATACGAAGCCTTTCACATTTATTCCATGCGGCAGGCGATTGAAGAAGGATTTATTCTTGATGTGCTGAAAAATTACATTACCTACAAAAATTATTATAAGATCATCAAGACGATTGCGGATGACCCGCAGATTGAGACTTCGTCCGGCGTAAAAGCCATTAAAAAATATGAAAGCCTGCATCCCCATAATATTGCACAGAAGACTGCCATTATGATAGAGCATTTCCGAGAGGTAACGCAAAAACAGATCGGCGGAAAGGCAAAGGCAATGGTTGTTACAGCTTCCCGTTTGCACGCTGTGCGGTATTTTAACGAGTTCAAGCGCTATATCAAGGCTCACGGCTACGATGATTTGGATGTGCTTGTTGCCTTTTCAGGTGAGGTGAACGACGACGGGGAATCCTATACCGAGGAAAAAATGAACGGTATTAAGGAAAGTCAGTTGAAATCGACATTTCACGGTGACGAATATTCTATGCTGATCGTTGCTGAGAAGTATCAGACAGGTTTTGACGAGCCGCTACTGCATACGATGTTTGTGGATAAAAAGCTTTCCGGCGTGAAGGCAGTACAAACGCTTTCGCGGCTCAACCGAACCATGCGTGGTAAGGACAGCACCTTTGTGCTGGATTTTGTCAACAGCGCGGAGGATATTCAAAAATCCTTTGCAACCTATTATGAATCGACTGTTCTTGAAAGGGCGACCGATCCAAATGTGCTGTATGACCTTAAAAACACGCTGGATGCGTACAGGATATATACCGCAAGCGAAGTGGAATATTTTGCCGAATTATTCTTTTTTGCTGATGAACAAAGCGCTGTCTCAATGGGTAAGCTGTCATCGGCTCTTATCCCGGCGCATGACCGATATTTAGCGGCAAGTGATGAGGACAGCAATGTTTTCAGAACAACGCTTGCAAGATTTAACCGCATTTACGGCTTTATTTCGCAGGTTTGCCGTATGTTTGACCGCGAACTGCATAAGTTCAGTATTTACGCAAAGTTCTTATACAAGGTACTTCCTAAAGAGAAGGGTCCATTTATAACCTTGGACGATAAGATATTAATGGAATACTATCGTTTGGAAAAGGAGTTCGACGGCTCTATCTCCTTGGAAGGAAGCGAGGGCGGTCTTGGCAGTATCAAAGGCGAAGCGGGAGCAAAGGTGAAAAAGTCAAATGCTCTGACAGAGATCATTGCTTCGATCAATGAAAAATACGGTACGGAGTTTACCGAGATGGACAAGGTGTTGGAGCAGATTCAAAATGATTTTCTCGCGGATGATACGCTTGTCAGGTTTGCGCAAAACAATGATGAGACAATGTTCGGACTGAAATTTGAGCAGGAATTTGAGAATATCGCTGCGCAGCGTTACGAGCAAAACGACGCATTTTTTATTCGTATGTTTCAAGACTCAGATGTTATGAAATCTGTTGTTGAAATGCTGAAACCTATTATCTATCGAAAAATGAGAAGGAAAAAGTAATATTTATCTTCTACAGGAGGTGAACATATGAAGCTTGTAATCTACGCTCGGTATTCGAGCCACAGTCAGACAGAGCAGTCTATAGAAGGGCAGCTTATTGCCTGTTATGACTATGCAAAAAACAACGGGCATACGGTTGTGGGCGAGTATATTGACCGAGCACAAAGCGGTACAACGGACAACCGGATCGAGTTTCAAAGAATGATTGCCGACAGTGATCGGCACACCTTCGATGGGGTTTTGGTCTATCAGCTTGACCGTTTCGCCCGTAACCGTTTTGACAGTGCTGTGAACAAGGCAAAGTTGAAAAAGAACGGTGTGCGTGTGCTTTCGGCTCGTGAGAACATAACCGACGATGCCAGCGGCATTCTTGTTGAGGGCATACTGGAAAGCATGGCTGAATACTATTCCGCTGAGCTTTCACAAAAAATTCGCCGTGGTATGGATATCAATGCCGAAAAGTGCTTGAGCAACGGTAGCAATCCCGGACTTGGTTATTCTGTGGATAGTGAACGCCGCTTCCATGTCAATTCCGAAACAGCTCCTATTGTCCGTGAAATCTTTGAAATGTATGCAAGCGGACAGACTGTTACAGAGATTATTACCCAGCTCAACGTAAGAGGCGTAAAGACCTCTCTGGGCAAAGAGTTTAACAAGAACAGCCTTCACCGCCTACTTCGCAATAAACGGTACATCGGTTATTATATTTACAAAGACACCGAAACGCCCGGCGGTATGCCACGTATCCTTGATGATGATTTGTTTGAGCGTGTGCAGAGTATGCTTGATCGCAATAAAAAAGCCCCTGCTCGCAAGCGGGGCAAGGACGAGTATTTGCTCACTACTAAGCTTTTCTGTGGCTATTGCAAGGAAATGATGATTGGATATGGCGGTACAGGCAAGTCTGGCAAGGCTTATTATTACTATGCTTGTAAAAACGCCAAGAAGAAGCTTTGCAAGAAAAAAATAGTGGACAAGCAGACCATTGAAGAGCGTGTAATCACAGCTTGTTTAAGTCTACTGACCGAAAGCAATATTAAGAAGATTGCCAAAGCGGTTGCCGACATCTGCAAGGCGGATATGGATTCTACACCAATCAAGCGATTAAAGGATACCATTAGAGAAATTGATATGGCGATTGAAAACCTCTGGAAAGCCTTGGAGCACGGTCAGTCGGTAGATATGATAACTGAACGTATTGACAAACGCAAACAGGAAAAAGCCACCTTAGAAGACCAGCTCGCCCTTGAAATGGCAAAAGAATTTATCCTTACCGAGCCGCAGGTTGTTGCTTTTCTGCAAAAGTTGAAAAGCAGCAAGGACGATATTCGCCGTCGTAGGAGCATTATCAATATCTTTGTCAGTGCAATCTATCTGTGGGATGATAAATTTCGTATGGTACTTAACGGCAGTGACAAACAAATCGTGATTGATGATATCCTATTGGATGATATTAACGAGCATTTTGACAACTTAAATCAAGCAAAATCGGAGTGTTCACACTTGGTTGCGGGCGCTCCACCAAACGGAGCAAGCTTTGTATCGCTTTGCTCCGATTTTTTATTTTATAAAACAGAGTGCACGAACGCTGCCGCTCCTCCTCTTTTACAAAAGTCAAACGTGGTTCCGGGTCGCTCTCACAAACACACATTGCACGAATCCCTGTGACAGAGGTTAATGATCATAGGAAAACGAGAGTTCAGGCGTTCAGGTCTTCGGCTCTCGTTTTAATTCTGTGTATTCCCGGTTTGCGTTTCGCTGTTCTATTCATTCCGTTCGGCGTAATCGTCCGCCTGTAAATACAATCGGTCGTTGATTTCCAAACAATAAATTGATTATTGAAAATACAAACAATGCGGGCTATAATATCATTACACCGGTGATCATCAATACGGAGGCTGAATTATGCAAATTCTTATTGGAAACAAAATTCGAGAATTGCGTCATCGTGACGGACGAAAACAGGAAGATCTGGCGGACGCACTTGGAGTCACCTGTCAAGCGGTTTCCCGGTGGGAGGCGGCCGGCGGTTATCCCGACCTGGAAATCATCCCTGCCATTGCAAATTATTTTCACATATCCATAGACGAGCTTTTCGGATACAATTCCGATCGTGACGAAAGAATCAAGAGCATCCTTGAACGAGCCACAAAAATTTTGACAAATCAAGGCTTTAAAATGTATACTGGCAGTTTGCCTCAAGAGGTTGAAGATTGCGTAAATATGTTACGTGCGGCATCAGAGGAATTTCCGAATGAATCTAAAATATTGCTGAAATTTGCTCAGTCTCTGACTATGTGGGGATGGAACAAATACGGAGCAAAGGGAAGCGTAGATGACGAATCGGGAATGTTTATGGAAGATACGGAATACTGCTCGCAAAACGTTTTTTGGCAGGAAGCCGTACGTGTATATGAGAGGATATTGAAATCCGATCCATCAGCAGATGACCGGGAAACAGCTATCTATCAATTGACAGTGCTGTATTGCAGAATGGGAGAACACGAAAAAGCAAAGGCGCTTGCCAACGAACAAAATTCGCTTATAATTTGTAAGGAAAAGTTATTGTCTGCGGCCACTGTCGGCGCGGAAAAAGCGAGGTATCAGAGCGAGGAGATTATGGCGCTGCTTTCGTGGCTGGACTTTGCGGTTTCGCATGCCATTGCTTCAAATTTTAAGCTTTCCGCCTCTGAATACGGAAAACGGGTTATGTTATCGCTCATAAATGTATATGAAATAATATTCATTGACGGAAAATGCGGAAAATATCATTGGAATATCGCTTACTTGTATCTGACTTTGTCCCATAAAGCTTCTGAAGGAGATGATAGAAAAAACGCACTCTTTTATTTTGATAAAGGATTCGAGCACTGCAAAGAATATAAACGGATTTGCAACGAAGGGAATTACAAATACACCGCCCCTCTGGTTTCAAATCTGGAAAGTCTGAACACCGGAGATCTCGCTCCGATGGAGCAGGGCTTTTGGAAAAAGGAACTGAAATTATACCCGCAAAGTATACTTGACGAAATCCGAAAAAATACGAAATACGCCGAATGTTTTGAATAATATACCAACGCCCCGCCAAAGCGACGGGGCATTTTTTATCCATAAAGCACGGGTTGCGATCAAATCGAACAAATCAAAACAGACAACAACATATGCTCCGTTGGGGAAGCAAAGGAAAATAGAATTGGGAAGTCTGCGGCTTTGCAGCGCCGGTTCAAGATGAGCACTGACGCGGACATTCACAAGAGTTTCAAGCTTGCATTTCGGTTAAAACCGGGACTTACTTAAAGATGAGACAAAGAGAGCCGTTGCAATTCACATGGTTACGGTTATGCACTGCGGTTCCTTGGTTCCTTTTGTAAAACCAAAAGACAGAAGTCGGAGATGTGATGCAGAGAAGGCATACCGTAAAACCGGTTCGCGGCTTAATGGAAAAAACGCGCCTCACGAAAACATGAGGCGCGCTTTTTCAATCCGCGGATTACCGAAGCAGCCCGAGCTGACGCAGATCCCGTCGAACCCGCAGCAGCGAAGTCGGGTGCAGACATTGCTCATCATAGACGAGCATATCCTCGTGGCTGATGTAATACAGCCACGCGTTCCGTTCGACAAAGAACCTCGGATTCATCGGATACGTCGTACCGGACCATGCACGCAGCGACAACGGTACTTTGAGCAGCGCAATTGTATGCCGATTGATGTCATAAAACCGGCGTCCGTTGGTTGGGTCGGCGCCCTTCAGCGCAAATCTCTGCATAAGCTGTAGGTAAGGCAGACAACAGGTGTAGTACTGCAGCATCTCAACAGGCGCACGCGCCAAAGCATCAAGCTGCTGTCCGATGATCCGCTCCTTCATCTCCGGCTCGACATCGGAGCCGAGAACCGTTTCCATAATGATGTTCCTTTTGGTCTGCACCGCTTTTTCGGAAATCGGTTCGTTCATTTCAAAGCTGAAGCGGTCGGAATACTTTGCGGCAATATCGATGAATGCGAAATATGCCTCATCATTCAAAGCCGCAGTCGCTAAGGTCTTCATCGTTTTGTATACCTCCTTGCTTAATGATCGTCCAAAATCCATTGCATACCCGTACTATTCCGGTATTTCAGAAGCAGCGACATCGCCTCGCCGATTTCCTGTCCGAGCGCATTCGGTTCTTTTTGTTTGTTCATCCCAAAATCAACAAGCGCACGATAAAGTACGCGAATATATTCATCCACCACTACTCGATTCCCGACCAGCCGCGACTCCGAAATTTTTTTGAATTTCATATTTTCAAACCGGTGGCATTCTTCCAGCAGTCCCATCAGATACCTGAAACTCATTTTCGCCATCCCGATACATCCTTTCATGTTTTGTGTGCGGCATTGAATATTTTTTATTATACTTTGAAAATCAACATTTGTCAACAAAATTGGTCAATACAATGCAATTTTCCCTGTCCTTTAACTGTTAAGCGTTTTTTGCAAAAAAACGTTTTGGTATTGACAAACGTAAAAAATTGTGTATTATAAAGTTTATAAAAGAATATCAGGGAAGGATGGATTGTATGTTGAACACGCACAAAACCGTTGCACGTCTGCTTTCGATGCTTCTGGCCTTCTTCCTGCTCGCGGCAGCGCTTGTCGGCTGCGAAAATCCTTCGGAACAAATCGAAAGCGGTCCGGATGAAAGCGAACCCGTTCTGCTCCGAATCGGCAATGCGGAAATAACCGTTGCCGCTTACAACGCAGCGCCTGCGGGCAACGCAGCGGCATTGTTCGATTGCGGCTATCAAAACGACGGTGCCTATGAATACTTTGTCGACGCCGCCGAAGGACGCATCCTTGTCGCCGTCAAATCCGCACTTTCAGAAGATACGCGTACTTTTTCCGTACAGGAAATTTTGCGCGCAGGAGAAGGGGAATCCCTGTACATTCCGGTCAACGGCTTCGTACTCAGCCTGCCGGATGAAAACCTTCCCGACGAGCTCAAAGCCGGATCGAGTGTAACCGTGGACGGCTATCAGCCGCCGGATTATGAGCGTACCGAAATCTGTGCCGTGCTCACAGAGGACCGCGAATATCCGCGCCGTGTCAACCTAATCGATCCGATAGAAACGCCCGACAGTAATTCCGGGATTGTCTACATCACCGGCAAATACAAAACCGAACCGACTGTGCCGGCCGACTCTGTCGCGCTGCTGCTCGACGGCACGACCGGCGGCCGCTTAACAGTCGAAAGCGTTTTGGAAGCAGGCAGTGTATTGGCGGAAAACAGTACTTATCTGCTTTTCTGCGGTGCATATAACGCAGGATTCGCCAAGACAATTTATCATGAAGGAGATAAACTGTATATGACCAGAACCGAAAATCTGTCCCGCTATGCGGACGATACAGCCGTGCGCATCCGCGACAAGGTATATAAGGTCGGCGCAACGGGACTGAATCCGGCCGAAATCACTGAAGACGGCGCCTATCTCTTTGATGGGGCATGCAGCCTGCTGGCTACGTCCGTACCGTCCGGCAAAGCTTTTCGGAGCTATGTTCTTTCGGACGGCAAGGTACTCTATGCTGCGGAACCGAATGAAAACATTATAATTCCGACAAATGCCGCCGTGCTTACACTCGTAGGTGATGCAGCGGCGGATGAAATCTCTGTCGGGTCCGATGCCGAAATGATTTTGTACGAAGCTCCTGAAATTCCAAATGCATTTGTAAAATTCGGCACTGAGATCTGCGCAGTCGATTCGATCAACACGCCGTCCGCAGGCGGTCTGGCGCTGTACGCACCGGGCAATGCCATCCATACGTTTGACGAGGGCAGCCTGTTTCTTGCCATCGAAAACGGAACCGTCGCTTCGGTCGGAACAGAACCGCCCGAAACCGACGGCTATGTGCTTTGCGCAAGCCCGGACGACGGAAGGTGCGCATCATTGGCAGCTAAAGCTGTCGGCGACGGCGCCTGGGCGGTCACGGAGCCTGTCACCTACAGCCTGACGACGCTCCATTACACCCAGATCAACGGCGATCGCTTTACAGATTATTTGGTAATTTACAACGGCGCGACGGGCAGCACGACAAATACGAATATTTACGGATATGAAATCATCGTATCGGCTGACGGCATTGCCGTTTCCGCTTCTCCTGCCGGCAATGCGACAATTCCGGAGGGCGGCTTTGTCGTTTCGGGTCACGGTGTCAATGCGACAGCGCTTCAAAACGCATATCGCCCGCTGGCCAAAGTTACCCTGGACAGAGCCAAAAAAACCGTTACCATTTTAAGTACGCCTGCGGAGACCCTGCAGACGGCAACCATCAATTTGCAAGCCCAGCAAACCAGACTGCAGGAGGCCAAAAACGCGTTTTTAGACCTTTCCTATACCACTATTGACGAACGCATCGCCCGTGCGGAAACACTTCTGGACGAAGCAGCCTCCCTGCAGGAGGAGGGCGATACGGCACGCGCTTACATACGAGCCGTCAACGCGGCAGATCTGATTTCATCTCTCCATTCGGAAATGTATGAATCCCACGCCGTAGAAAACCGTGCTGTATGGTATCGCTCCAACGAAAAAAGCGACGCGGAAGTTGAAGCGACCGTAAAACGTCTCGCTGCGATGAACGTCAATGCCGTATATATTGAAACCTGGTACAACAGCCAAACCATCGGCATGACCGATATTGAGCTTATCAGCCACAATACCGGCGTACACGGCGATTACGACGTGCTGGAGGGATTCATCCGAATCGGACATGAATACGGACTGGAAATCCATGCCTGGGTAGAAAATTTCTTTGTGGGCACAACGGCACAGTCGGAGGATACGCTCGCCGCGAAATCCAAGGATTTGGGCTGGCGCTGCGTCGACAAAAACGGTACTGACAATTTTCCGAACGAATATGGGAATTTTGTGTTTTTGAACCCATATAAACGCGAGTGCCGCGATCTGATTCTGGAAATCTATCGCGAGCTTCTTGAGAATTATGACCTCGACGGGCTGCATCTGGATTACATCCGCTTCAGCGAACCGCAGCGTAGCGATACAACGATCGACTTTGGCTACAACGAGGACATTATTGCGGGGTTTCAGGCTGCATACGATACCGATGTCGATCCGCATACGCTTGCACGCGGCAGTGAAATGTGGGTAAACTGGTGCAAATTCCGCGAGGACATCATCAATTCCTTTGTAAAGGAAGTTTACGACCTCGTGCGGGAGATCAATCCCGAGATCTGGCTCTCCGCCGCCTGCTATCCCGCATTTGAAACCGTGCATCAGTACAATTTCCAGAATTTCCGTAATTGGGTGGCCAATGGCTGGATGGATGAGATTTTTTCTATGTCCTACTCCATTGATCTCGCATATCCAATCGAAAACGCCTCCGCGTTTGTCAGGGCAATCGGAGACGATGCTTTCTATTCTGCCGGTTTATCTGCGTTCAGCACAACGGAATGTGATATTCTGCTCGGGCAGACCGACGGCTGCTTCCGCGCCGGCAGCAACGGCGTCAACTTTTTCTCGTGGGGCAGTCTGTATTCCCATTCGGAGGGCTATGAAGAGGCGTTGTCCGCTTCGGTCTACCGCAACAAGTCGGTACAAACATACTCGCTCAATCATATGCTCAAGGCGGGCGCCGATGAGCTTATCGGCAAGCTGGAACGTGTTTACGGCGTTCTCGCGCCTGAAAACGCGGCGCTTTATGACGCGCTTAAACCGTTGCTGGCAGCGCTCTCCGAGCGTGCGGATACGCTCGAGGAGGATGCGGCATTTGCCGAGCGGCTCTCCTATTGTGAAGTCGAATTGGAAGCGCTTGACGAGCTGCTGAATGTCGTAGACGAACAGGGCGGGGATTCATCCGCTGCCGATTCGCTCCGAGTGGAACTGGAGCGCCTTGCAAAATATCTCAGGCAATCGCAGAACCGATTGAAAGACCGCGTATAATATGTTATCTGTTCCGGCCGCACGGGATAACCGATATGGTTCCCCGCATTTTATGCGGGCGGCAAACAGGGAATCGGCTTCAAGCCGATTCCCTGTTTGTTTTCCCGAAAAAACGCCGCATTTAAGCATTTTTTGCCGCCTGTCACACAGATGGGCGGTTTTCTCTGCCGATTGTACCATTTTCGACAGATTTAACGCATCGGCGCTTTTGAACTTTACAAAGCATCGGTATAATAAACGGCGTAAAAGACAATGAAAAGGTCAAGAATAAGGAAAAAGGAGCAAAAAATGATGATGAAAAAAATCTTTACCCTTGCGCTTGCAGCCGTTTTGGCCGGAACCGCACTGGCTTCCTGCGCCGCCAAGGGCTTTGACAAGGACGGCGCCATTACCGTCATTTCCCGTGAAAAGGGAAGCGGTACAAGAAGCGCATTCATTGAATTGTTCGGCGTGGAAGTGGATGATGAAGACAAAACCGTCGAAACTGCCGACATCACCGACAAGACGAATGTTATGATGACCAGTGTCTCCCAAAATGCCAACGCCATCGGCTACATTTCGCTCGGCTCGCTGAACGACAGCGTCAAAGCGCTGAAAATTGACGGTGCGGCCGCGACGGTGGAAAACATCGAGAACGGCAGCTACAAAATTTCTCGTCCCTTCAACATTGCAACCAAAAGCGACCTTTCCGAGACGGCGAAGGATTTTGTCGATTTTATCCTCTCCGACGAAGGCCAGAAGGTCGTCGAGGATAACGGCTATATCCCTGTGGCGTCCACCGGTGCGTACAGCGGCTCCAAACCTTCCGGAAAAATCAGCATCGGCGGCTCGTCCTCCGTTACGCCGGTGATGGAAAAACTGAAGGAAGCATATAACGCCGTAAATCCCAATGCTACGATTGAAATCAATATGACTGACTCCTCCAGCGGTATGACGAGTGCGGCCGAGGGTGTTTGCGATATCGGCATGGCCAGCCGTGAGGTCAAGCAAAGTGAACTGGATAAGGGGCTTGTCTCCACGACGATTGCAACAGACGGTATCGCCGTCATCGTCAACAATGAAAACACCTACGACGATCTGACCGCCGATCAGGTGCGCCGCATCTACATCGGTGAAATTACAACCTGGAGCGCATTGGAAGAATAAAGAATAGCGACAGAGTTTGGCGGATAGAGATATCCGCCAAACGGAGGTTATATGAAAAAGTTCAAAGAACGTTTTATGCAAGTCCTGTTTCTGCTGTCGGCACTGGTTTCCATTCTTGCCGTTGCGCTCATCTGCATATTCCTGTTCGCCAACGGCATCCCCGCCATTCGTGAAATCGGCCTTTGGGATTTCCTGTCCGGCACTTCCTGGAAACCCGAACAGAACATTTACGGCATCCTGCCGATGATTATCGGCAGCATATACGTCACCGCAGGCGCTATGCTCATCGGCGTTCCGATCGGTATCCTTACGGCTTTGTTTCTCGTCCATTTCTGCCCGCCGAAGCTGTATCGCTTTCTGAAGCCTGCCGTAGACCTTCTCGCAGGCATACCTTCGATTGTATACGGCTTTTTCGGACTGATGGTGATCGTACCTGCTATCCGCAACGGTCTTGGCGGCAGCGGCTCAAGTATGCTGGCCGCGTCGATCGTATTGGGAATCATGATCCTGCCGACAATTATCAATGTATCCGAATCTGCCATTCGCGCGGTTCCGGAAAGCTATTATGAAGGCTCGCTCGCGCTCGGCGCCAGCCATGAGCGCAGTGTGTTTTTTACAGTACTGCCTGCGGCGAAGTCCGGCGTATTTGCCGCCGTAATTTTGGGTATGGGCCGCGCTGTCGGGGAAACGATGGCGGTGATTATGGTTGCCGGCAACCAAACGGCGATGCCGGGAAGTCCGCTGCAGGGGCTGCGAACGCTGACGGCTAACATTGTGATGGAAATGGCCTATGCGGCCGATCTCCACCGCGGAGCCCTGATTGCAACGGCGGTCGTGTTGTTTGTCTTTATTCTGATCATCAACCTTTCCTTCTCTCTGATGAAAAGGAGGGCAAAGCTGTGAGTGACAACCCGAAGAAATCCGCACGGCGCCTGCAGTCACGCATTCTGCGGTTCTGTGTTTATGCCGCGGGCGCCTGTACGCTGTCCGTGCTTTTGATGCTGGTCCTCTATATCCTTGTCAAAGGATTGCCGCATCTTACACCCGAGTTGTTCAGCCTGCATTACAATTCCGAAAACGTTTCGCTTTTTCCGGCGTTGGTCAACACCGTTACGATGACGTTTCTTTCGCTGCTCATCGCCGCGCCGCTGGGTATTTTCTCGGCCATTTATCTGGTCGAATACGCCAAACGCGGGAACAAATTTGTCGGCGTTGTGCGTATTACGGCGGAAACGCTCTCGGGCATTCCGTCGATCGTATACGGACTGTTCGGCTTTCTGATGTTCGTTATTGCGCTGGACTGGGGCTATTCTCTTCTGGCGGGCGCGTTTACGCTGGCGATCATGATCCTTCCCGTCATTATGCGCACGACCGAAGAAGCACTCAAAAGTGTGCCGGACAGCTATCGTGAAGGCAGCTTCGGACTGGGCGCAGGGAAGCTGCGGACAGTGTTCCGCATCGTGCTTCCCGCTGCGATGCCCGGCATCCTCGCCGGGATCATTCTGTCTGTCGGCCGCATCGTAGGCGAAACCGCAGCACTTATCTACACGGCAGGCACCGTTGCACAGGTTCCCGATACCTTATTGGGTTCCGGCCGCACGCTCTCGGTGCATATGTACTCGCTCTGGAGCGAGGGCCTGAATTCCGAGCAATCCTACGCGACGGCGGTTGTACTTCTGGTGATCGTCGCCTCGCTCAACGCCCTGTCGTCAGCTCTTGCCAAACGACTGACGGGACAGAAAAAAGAAAGGAAAAAGCGCGATGCACGCAGCAAAGCTTAAAACCGAACATCTCAACCTGCATTACGGCGCATTCCACGCGCTCAAGGATGTGACCATCGACATTCCGGAAAAGGAAATTACGGCCTTTATCGGCCCGTCAGGCTGCGGAAAATCAACGCTGCTGAAAACGCTCAACCGTATGAACGACCTTGTCGAGGATTGCCGGATCGACGGCCGCGTCCTCTTGGACGGCAGCGACATCTACGCCGATATGGATACAAACGTGCTGCGCAGGCGGGTAGGGATGGTCTTCCAAAAGCCCAACCCGTTCCCGATGAGCGTTTATGACAACATTGCCTACGGTCCGCGCACGCATGGAATCAAATCCAAAGCGATGCTGGACGACATTGTCGAGCGCTCGCTTACCGGCGCGGCGATATGGGACGAACTGAAGGACCGGCTCAAAAAGAGCGCGCTCGCACTCTCGGGCGGACAGCAGCAGCGGCTCTGCATTGCGCGGGCGCTTGCCGTCGAGCCTGAGGTACTGCTGATGGATGAGCCGACCAGCGCGCTCGATCCGATCTCGACCGGTAAAATTGAAGACCTGGCGATGGAACTGAAAAAGCAATACACCATTGTCATTGTCACGCATAATATGCAGCAGGCCTCCCGCATCAGCGACCAAACCGCCTTTTTCCTCCTCGGCGAGGTGATTGAGATGTGCGATACCGACCGTATGTTTTCCGCGCCGTCCGATCAGCGTACAGAAGATTACATTACCGGCCGCTTCGGCTAATCAAGGAGGTATTTTGACGCATGCGCAACAGATTTGACGAGCAGCTCGACCTGCTTAACAACAGCCTCATTTCTATGGGTGCACTCTGTGAAACCGCCATCGCCGGCACAATTAAGGCGCTGCTGTGCCACGACCTTCGTCTGGCGGAAGAGGTAATCGCTACCGACAAGGAAATTGACCAAAAGGAAAAAGAAATTGAAGCGCTCTGCCTGAAGCTGATCCTGCATCAGCAGCCGGTGGCGCGCGATCTGCGGCAGATTTCCGCCGCTCTGAAGATGATTACGGATATGGAGCGCATCGGCGATCAGGCCGCAGACATTGCCGAGATTGTGACCTTTACCGACTTGGCCGAATCCACCAACGGCAGTCATATTGCGGAAATGGGCGCAGCCACGACCAAAATGGTTACAGAGGCCGTGGAGGCCTTTGTTCGCCGCGACAAGGTAATGGCGCAGGCCGTCGTAGATTATGATGATGTCGTTGACGGCTTGTTTTCTTCGGTAAAGCATGATATAATGCATATGATCGCTGCAGACCCCGCACGCGGAGAGCAGGCCGTCGACATCCTGATGATTTCAAAATATCTGGAGCGTATCGGCGACCATGCGGTGAATATTGCGGAATGGGTCATCTTTGCAATCACCGGAAAGCACGAAAACGAGTAAATCGGATTCGGAGGGATATACATTGATCTATTGTGTAGAAGACGACAGCAACATTCGGGAGCTGCTGCTTTATACGCTTCATAATTCCGGCTTCGAGGCCAAGGGAATCGAGGACGGCGAGGCACTGTTTGCGGAAATGGCGCGCGAGAAGCCGTCGTTGATCCTGCTGGATGTCATGCTCCCGGGCGAAAACGGCATCGAAATACTTAAGCGCATCCGGCTGGATATGTCCACACGCAGTATCCCCGTTATTATGCTGACCGCCAAAAGCTCGGAATACGACAAGGTGATCGGTCTGGACTCCGGCGCAGACGATTACGTATGCAAGCCCTTCGGGATGATGGAACTGATTTCGCGCATCAAAGCGGTTCTGCGCCGCACCTCCGCGCCGGAGGTAAGCGATATGCTGGTCTGCGGCAATGTTGTCCTCAACGTCAGGGGACACAGCGTGACCGTGGACGGAAGGCCGGTTGAGTTGACGCTCAAGGAATTCGAGCTTCTCAAGTTGCTGATGAAAAATCCCGGCGTGGTTCTCAACCGCGACACGCTGCTCGGCAGCATTTGGGGCTATGATTTTGACGGCGAAACACGTACGGTGGACGTACATGTCCGCACGCTGCGCAGCAAGCTCGGCGAGAAGGGCGACATCATCGAAACGGTGCGCGGCGTCGGCTATAAAATCGGTAATTCCTGATGAAAAAGCGAATTTTCTGGAGTATTTTGCTTTCCTGCTTCCTCACGCTTCTGGTCACGGCTGCCTTCGTGACCAGTGTGCTCTACGTCAATTCGTGGGAAGAATACAAACGCGAAATCGAGACCGAGGTGTTGTACGTCGGAGAAGCCGTCAACGTGATGGATGCATCGGACGGTGAGGCATCGCGTTATCTGGAAGAAGTCGGCCGCAGCACGAAAAACCGCATCACGCTCATTGCCGCCGACGGTAGCGTGCTCTTTGACAGCTATGCCGACGAGGAGGATTTGGACAACCATCTCAGCCGTCCCGAAATCGCCGCCGCATTAGCCGACGGCAGCGGTCAGGCCGAGCGCCTATCCGATACCTTCGGAGAGCGCAGTTATTACAGCGCGCTGCGCTTAGAGGACGGCAGCGTCCTGCGCATCGGCGGTACCGCCAAAAGCGTGCTGGGCATCGTCGGCAACGCGCTTGCATGGATCGTGATCGTCTCGGTATTTGTTCTGCTGATCACCGTACTCGCCGCCAGCCTGCTTACCGGCACGATTATCAAACCGATCAATAAAATCGACCTCAATGCGCCGCTGGCCGCTCCCGCCTACGACGAACTCTCACCGCTCCTGCTGCGGATGGAAAAGCAAAACGCCCGCATCAACAAGCAAATCCGCGAACTGCGAAAGCAACAGGAGGAATTCAACTATATAACCGGCAATATGGGCGAAGGCCTTGTGATTTTTGACGATCATGGCACAGTTCTCACGCTCAACAGCAGTGCAGAATCGATTCTTGGCTGTGACGGTCCGTCTGCATCCAAAGCAGATACGCTGCCGGACGGCCGGTCCTACCTCAAGCTCAGCCGCGACCTGCATTATATCCGCACGGTGGAAGCTGCGCTGGACGGCAGACCGGCAGTTGTTACGATGGAGCGCAGCGGCAGACAGTACAGGCTTTTCGCCACACCGGTCGAACGCAGGGAGGACAGCCGGTACGCCGCGGTGCTGTTCATCGTCGATATTACCGACCGTGAACGCGCAGAACAGCTCCGCAAAGAGTTTTCGGCCAACGTTTCGCACGAACTGAAAACGCCGCTGACGACGATCATGGGCTACGCCGAGATTATCGGCAACGGCATCGCGCGTGCGGAGGATATCCCGGAATTTGCCGGAAAGATCCGACAGGAGGCTGCGCGGCTGCTGTCGCTGATCGAGGACATCATAAAGCTCTCGCGGCTGGATGAAAACGAATTGACGAGCCGCTTCGAGCGTGTGGATTTGGCCGAGGTGTGCCGCAGTGTGGTCAAGAAGCTTTCCGACAAAGCACGCAATGCGAATGTATCCTTGTCCTTCACCGGGTCGTCGTGTGCCGTCAGCGGCATTGAGAGCATCCTGCACGAGATTATTTTCAATCTGACCGATAACGCCATCATCTACAACCGCGAGGGCGGAGAGGCGCATATCTCTCTGACCGAATCGGACGGACAGGCGACGCTGGTCGTCGAGGATACCGGTATCGGCATCGCACACGAGCATCTCGACCGCATTTTCGAACGCTTTTACCGCGTGGACAAGAGCCATTCGCGTGAGACGGGCGGAACGGGACTGGGGCTGTCCATCGTCAAGCACGGCGCGCTCCTGCACGGCGCCTCGATCCGGCTTGAAAGCGAACCGGGGCAGGGTACGAGAGTCACACTGGTCTTCCCGTGCGCCGAAGCTGAATAAGGAATCCGGAAAAACGCTCTGAAGGGAATACCTGCGGAGCGTTTATTCTTTTCCGGCTTTTTTGGAAAACCACTTGACATCCGAGCGGATTTATAGTAAAATAACACCATTGTAAATACGCAGGTGTGGTTCAATGGCAGAACGTCAGCTTCCCAAGCTGAAAACGAGGGTTCGATTCCCTTCACCTGCTCCAGCGGCGAATCGCCGCGCACAGACCGCGCACTGCGTTTCGTGCGCGGTTTTATTTTTTTATTTCACGATTAGACTGCATCTTTTTGTAAACGTTGAGATAAGCGAATTTGGACAAACGCGAAAGCATAGAGACACCCCCTGAAGACCTGCCGCCTGTCCATCTTTTTTGAGGAGAATATAAACTATGGATCACGAAAGGCAAACGGAAACGGAAAGCATCACTTTCCCCATCAATCTTTATTTGCATTCGATCAAGCATCTGGACACGCTTGACCTGTGCCGCGGCGATAACGACTATAGGAAAGTATATATTGCCGACGACGGAAATGAAACGATCGTAATCAAACAATATTCGAGCGACTTTATAGATAAAAATAGGATTGAAGGCTGGCGTCGGCTAATGGACGCGTACAGAGCACTGGGGATTTACTGTCCGACGATGCTCCCGAATTTGAATGGAGAATGGATTCACACATACAGCATAGAAAAAAAGACATATTACGTCTTCGCCGAAACATATGCCAAGTATGACACCGCCGAACACATCGGTCAGGAAAAGTGGCAAGACAGGGCCGGAAAGCCCGTTTATCTCGCGGATATGATGCGTTCACTGGGGAAGGTGGCGAATGCGCGGCTGAATGTCGTTGATTTTCCATCTTCCTATTGCCTTTTTGAGCCTTTTTCGCCTTCGGATACAACAGACGAAGTTACCGAGTGCGCTGTCAGATTTGCGGACTATGTAGATAAGGAGCTTCCCCAGTTTCGCGAAAAAACGCAGACATTGTTGTCGTTGTTTCATAAAAACCGAGAGGCGCTGGCAAACGTATATGCGCTTCTTCCCACATCCTGCTTTCAGGGCGATCTCAATGCTTCAAATATTTTGCTGGATAAGGACCACAGGTTTGCCGGTCTGATCGATTTCAATCTCTGCGGACGAGAACCCGTGTTGAATTATGCCGTTCGGGAATCATTATGGAACGCCAAAGAAAACTGCTTATTCGGTGCCAACGGCAGCCGGTTGTATTTCTACAGCCAAGCCCTTGATGACAGAAGAATGGATCTGTTTTATCAAAATATGGCGCATATACAGGAATATTATACCTTCAATGCGATGGAGCAATGGGCATTCCCTTTCCTTTTTCGTTATGTGAATTCTTTTTGGTGGAACCATATCTTTGAAATTGAAATGGTCAAGGATGACGATGAAAAGATTCTTCAAATCTTTAACTGGCTTTCAAGGCAAATGACGCGCGATGACATCCGGCTGCCGTAACCCGGCTGTGCTTCCCATTTTTGTCAAAAACGCAGGGAAATGTTCTTTGTCCGAAATGCCTGCCGGTTCGGAACATCCAACCGAGCAAAAAAAGGGATGCGGAAGCTTTCCGATTTTGCCGGATTTGGTCGCGTGCGGGAACGGAGTCCAAGAGAACGGCTAAGCGGAAATTGGGGATGCCAATTTCGAAAACCGCAAAGCTCTGTTTGAAAAAGGGACGCCCGTGTCGCGGCAATACTTGCCGGAGACGGTGTGTTTCCCTTTAGGCCGACACACGGTAATTTGATATGCTGTCGGACCCAGCGGGATAAAGCCGAAAAAGCGTATCCGGCGCTTTGGCGGACCACTAAATGCAATCGCTTTTTGCCGTCAAAGCCGGAAGACGGGTCATCCGCGGCGGCGAATGCGAAATCCGGCTCTGCGACGGCTTTTTGCTTTCCGGCCAGACGGATTCTCCGAAGAATCCGCAGGATGAGCTGTTCCGATGTTCGCCGGAGAAAGTCCGCAGCGCAGCTATGCATTCGCAGCACACGGTGACATTGTGCTGACGCTTTTGCAAATGCCGAGACGTTCACAGGTCGGCACTGTCGTGCCGCTTGAAGCCCTCTCCGAACACCTCGTTCGCGCTGGAAACAATCATAAACGCCTGCTTGTCCATGCGACGGACGACGTCGCGAACAGCGGGATAAAGCGATTTGCGCATCACGCATAAGATAATCTTCTTTGACCGGCCTGTGAAGGCTCCCTCGCCGTTGAGCAGCGTGATGCCGACCTCCAGCCCGAGCAGCGCTTCGGCAATGTCGCCCTCGCGGTCACTGACGATATAAACCTGCTTGGCTTCGTCCGGTCCATAGAGGACGATGTCCATCAGCGTCGTCGAAACAATCATTGCAATGGCGGCGTATAAAGACAGATTGATATCCGACAGTACGACGCCTGCCGCCAGCAGGATTATAACGTCGGTGTACAGATACGCGCGGCCGGTGCGGATATAGGGATAGCGCTTGCGGATGAGCTTGACGATGATGTCGGTCCCGCCTGTGGTCGCTCCCGCCTTGAAAATCAGACTGATGCCGACGGCGCTCATCGCGCCGCCCGCAAACGCGGCCAACAGAAGATCATCGGTCATCGGAGGCAGCGCGGCAAATACGTCGATGAGCAGCGAAGCGAGCGTCGTCGCCGCAAGCGTCGTCGAGAAGAAACGGAAGCCGAATACTTTGATTGCAATCAGAAACAGCGGTATGTTCAGAATAAACGCCGTGGTACCGGTCGGAAACTCGAACACGCTGTTGAGGATGACCGCAATGCCGGTCACGCCGCCGGGCGCCAGATGGTTGGGACTCAGGAACAAGCCCATACCCGCAGCATAAACCACCGCCCCGGCGGCAATCAGCACGCACTTTTTCACAATCGATTTTCCTTCTGTCTTATCCATCGTGCTTTTTCTCCTTTAATTTTAATAAATATTTTACTGAAAGTGAGGAAAATGAAATGAGAGCTCCGTTTCAAATTTTGGCCATACCGTACCGACGGTCGGGAAATCAAACTTTGTATTGCGTATTCCGCCGCGCGAAACCCGTGCAATGGCAGTTCATTGCAGGCGGCGGCGAGGATGACGAAAAACCGCTTGAAGCGGCAAAGCGGGAAATTTGGGAGGAGAGCGGGATCACCGCGGATACGGTTTTCGCACTCACGTCGACAAGCTGCATTCCAACGTCCATTTTCCCGAACCTCCGCTCGTACAATTGGCCGCCGGATACATATGTGATCCCGGAATATGCCTTCGCGTTCCCGTGCGAAGAGACCGTAAAGCTGTCGGCCGAGCATACAGACTTTGCCTGGCTGTCATATGAGGAAGCGGTCGAACGGCTGACCTGGGACTCCAACAAAACGGCGCTTTATGAGCTGCACTGCAGACTGGCGGACGGAAACGTCGATATCGGAACTGAAGAGCGAGAGCTATGCACACGCTGATTCATCAAGCCGACCGATTGCTGAAGGGCCGGAATTTTGAATATGCATTCTGTGGCGGAATGGCAATCGATTTGTTTTTGGGCCGCGAAACGCGCAGGCACGGCGACGTCGACGTATCGATCTACTGGCCGGACCGTGACGCCGTCCTTGCATATATGCAGTCCGCCGGCTTTGAAGTCTACGAAATGCTCGGCGGCGGCAAGGCGCATCGCATTACCGACCTGCGGGACCAGCGCAGGGTGAAACGAAATTTCTTCTGCTGCACGGCGGACTGCGAGTGGGTGGAATGGAATGAAACAGGGGAAGATGAGGTATTCGCCGTCTGTTTTCAGCCAATCGGGCAGTCTGAACTGAATTTTATCGAATGTATATGCAACAGCAGAACCGATACCGATTTTCTGTATGCGAGGGACAACGGCATCAGGCGCGCCTTAAGCAAAGCCATTCTGCTTCGCGAAGACATACCGTATCTTTCACCTGAACTTTGCTTGCTGTATAAGTCCACCGATACCGAACGAAAGGGATATCAGCAGGATTACGACAACGCCATTTCCCAGATGGACGCAGAACAAAAGCAATGGCTCCGTCAAGCGCTCAATGCCTTATATCCGCAGGGGCATAAATGGGCGCCGTAAAGGATTGTATCAGATACACTGTTTTTTTATAGTATGTGGCGGTCTGACATTTCTTATGTCGATTCCATGCTAAAGATTTGAAATCGGAAGGAAATTTGTATGGGCCGAACTATCGATTTTCTGCTGCATAACGCCTGTGCAGGTATCCGTTACCGGCTGCGTCGCGAGCTGCTCGGCGAACCGGCGGACAGCGCGGCTATGACCGCATTGCAGGAAGAAGTCCAAGCGCAGCCGAACGTACAGCGCCTCCTTGCACGCCGTCACGCGGACGGCTGGTTAGGGAAGGAGTTGCACGGCGGAGAGGGACTCGACGGCAGCGTAGATGCGCTGCTTCGCGCGGGGGTGGAACGGACAAGCCCTATCCTGCAAAACGTCATTCCCGCCGTTCTGCACCCGTCACCGGATCCCGCGTATCGGACGACTTTTCGCGGTGGTGCGGCGCTCGACGACAGCGGACTCGGCGGCGACCGCTCGGTCAAGGCGCAGGTGCTCGCACGTCTCGGTGCGGAAAATAACGATCTTGTCCGCAAAGAACTTGCAGCGGCATTAAGCTGTTTCTCCGAAGCGCTGGAATACCGTTCGATCGATGACATCACACGGAGCGATGCGCAAGGGAGGCGCTACTATCTCCCAAACGTGCGCTTCCCGGGCGCCAACCATCTCTGCCTGCTCGCCTATACGTACCGATGGCGCAGCGATTTGAATCTGCATCTGCTCAAAAGCGCATTTGCACACTGTACGGCGCTGATGCGCGACGTACAGGGCACAATCTTCTGTAAACACGGCCATTTGATCGGTCCGTTCGGCTTCAACTGGCACTTGGACGCGTTTTCCGAGGAACGTATCGGCGTCCCCTACGCATTGCTCTGGTTCGTTCGCGATCTCGAACGGATGGCCGGCCTCGAAATTCTGCACGATGACCTGCGCAGTGCGTACGATAAGCTGTGGAAATTTGCCGAAAGTGGTGCGCTCTGTGAACGGCAGACAGAGGCGTCGCTGCGCTGCCTGCGCCGCTTCGCCGTCGAACCGAGCTGGCAAAAGCCCGAAGCACGCCGCTGTGACCTTCTGTTTCTACCGCTACCCGCCCTGTATGACGCCGGATATGATGTAAATCAATTGTAAAAAATGCTTGACAAAATGAACCAAATCATGTATACTGGTCTTCCTTCGCCTTTGCGGAGGAGAAAGGAAGCATATGTGCCATGATTGAGTTGAAAAACGTCTGTAAGCATTATAAAGTCGCCAAACGCAGCAGCGGCTTGTCCGAAGCTGTCAAGTCACTTTTCAGGCGCGAATACACGAGTATCCAAGCGCTCGACAATATTTCCTTCACCGTTCGCGACGGCGAAGCGGTCGGCTATATCGGTCCGAACGGCGCGGGAAAAAGCAGCACAATCAAAATTATGAGCGGTATCCTCACACCCGACAGCGGCACCTGTTTCATCAATGGCCGCGTCCCGTGGAGGGACCGGACGGCACATGTGCAAGAGATTGGTGTAGTGTTCGGCCAGCGATCCCAGCTCTGGTGGGACGTACCCGTGGCCGACAGCTTCGAGCTGCTCCGCGACATCTACCGGGTGGACGGCAGCGCGTATCGCCGCACGCTCGGACGGATCACCGAGCTGCTGGACCTGGGCGAACTGCTCCGCACGCCGGCGCGGCAGCTTTCGCTGGGGCAGCGGATGCGCTGCGAGATCGCCGCTTCGCTCCTGCATGAACCGAAAATCCTTTTTCTGGACGAGCCCACCATCGGACTGGACGCCGTTTCAAAAGCGGCGGTGCGCAGCTTCATCCGCGCGGTCAACAAGGAACAGGGAACGACCGTCCTGCTTACTACACATGATATGCAGGACATCGAAGCGCTCACCGAACGCATCCTGCTCATCGGAAAAGGGCGCATCCTGCTGGACGGCACACTCGACGAGCTGAAACGCCGCCGCCCGTCACAACGCAAACTTACGGTTGCCTACAACGGGGACAAGCTGCCTGCCATAGAAGGATTATCGATTCTCAAAGACGAGCACAGCCGTGCTGAACTGTTGCTGGACACCGAGCTTCTTTCTGTTTCGGAAGCTATCGCGCGTATCTCCGCGCAGGCGGAAATCAAGGACGTTTCGGTTGCCGGTGAAAGCGTGGAAGAGCTGGTCGTTTCGCTTTATCGGGAATATCGGATATGAAAGCCTATCTTTCCTTTTTCCGCATCCGCTTTCTGGCTGGCCTGCAATACCGAACCGCCGCATGGGCGGGCATCGCGACCCAGTTCGCGTGGGGCGGAATGAACCTTTTGATGTACGCCGCGTTCTACAAGACCGGTGCGGACGCGTTCCCGATGGAATTCGCGGCACTGTCGGACTATATCTGGCTCCAGCAGGCGTTTCTGGCGCTGTTTATGACTTGGTATTTCGACGGCGAAATCCTTGATGCCGTCGTCACCGGCTCGGTGGCCTACGAGCTCTGCCGTCCGGCCGACCTGTATGCGATGTGGTTCGTCAAGGGACTGGCCGTGCGCACCTCAAGGGCGCTGCTGCGCTTTGCGCCCATTCTGCTGGTCGCGGTGTTTCTGCCGGCGCCTTACAGCCTCGGACTGCCGGCCGGTCCGCTTGCCGCGCTGCTGTTCGTGTTTTCTATGGCGCTGGGACTTTGCGTCATTGTCGCACTGTCGATGCTGATCTATATTTCGGCGTTCTATACGGTTTCACCGCTTGGCGTTCGTGTGCTTGCCGGAACACTGATGGAATTTTTCGCCGGCGGTGTGCTGCCGCTGCCCTTTTTCCCGGATGCTTTGCGGACAATTCTGTATGCACTCCCGTTTGCCTCCATACAAAACACGCCGTTCCTGATTTATACAGGTCATCTCCGCAGTCGGGAAGCGCTGCTTGAGCTGCTCCTGCAGGCAGTATGGCTCGTGCTGCTGGTCGCCCTCGGCCGGTTCTGGATGCGGCGGGCGATACGCCGGACTGTTGTCCAAGGAGGTTAAGGACGTGAAGCTGTACGGAAAATACCTTGCAATGCTGCTTAAAAGCCAGCTTACGTATAAAGCGTCCTTCGTGATGACGGCGGTCGGACAGTTTTTTGTTTCGTTCACAGCGTTTCTGGGCGTTTTTTTCCTGTTTTCCCGCTTTCACGAGGTCGAGGGCTTTATCTTCGCCGAAGTCCTTCTCTGTTTTTCGATCATACTGGCAGCTTTCTCGCTCGCCGAATGCTTTGCGCGGGGCTTCGACGTGTTTCCGCGGCTGATCCGCACCGGCGATCTGGACCGCATCCTGCTGCGGCCGCGGAATGTGGTCTTTCAGGTGCTGACCTCAAATATGGATTTCACCCGCCTCGGACGGTTGCTGCAGGCCGGGCTGATGCTGGCCTATGCGCTGCCGGTCAGCGGTATCGTCTGGACGGCAGACAAGCTGTTCGGGCTGGGTATGATGCTGCTCGGAGGGACGGCGACATTCATAGCGCTTTTCATCCTTTATGCCGGTATCAGTTTTTTTACGATCGACGGCATTGAGTTTATGAACATTTTTACCGACGGTGCGCGGGAATTCGGTAAATACCCGTTTTCCATTTACGGTGAAGGGGTGCTGAAGCTGCTGACCTATGTCATCCCGCTCGCGCTGTTCCAGTATTATCCGCTGCTGTACCTGATCGGCCGTTCAGACGACATACGGCTGCTCTTCCTGCCGCTGGCCGGATTCGTGTTTCTTTTGCCCTGCTATGCGGTTTTCCGTTTGGGACTGCGAAAATATAAATCAACCGGCTCGTAAAACGGGCAGGGGAGGCCGCCGAAGCGGCTTCCCCGTTTTTTATGCTTCCAGCGCGCCGATCATCCCGCGGACCGCAGTAAGCACATCCGCATCATTTTTGCGGAGCCGGGCAATTGTCCACTGTGCAAGCATACAGAAGCCCGCTTCCTCGCATTCGAACAGGCGCTTGGACCAGTCGCGGCCGTCCGCTAAGCCGATGAGCGTCCACTGGCAGTTGTGCGAGCTATCGTAGGCGGCGTCGATGATGCGGCAGAAGGGCTCCAATCTGCTGTCCTGCAGCTCGGTCGTAATGCGGTGTCGGAACACCTCGGCCACGTTGTGGCAATGATCAAAATTCCAGCCGATCTGCTTCATCCGCTCAAAACGAGCCCGCAGCTCTTCAAACGGCCTTTCGCGCAGTCCGAGGGGCCAGTAAGCAAACCGGCTTTCCATGTCCTCCCAGACTTCTTCCTCCAAAATAGATTGCAGTACGCCTTCCACCCGCCGCAGTCCGTCCAAAAGGGATCGGCGCCGCGCGGTTTTGCCACGCAGAAGGACGAGGTGGTCGACCTCATCCCACTCGGGCGGCCGGGACGGCGGCTGCTGCGCGCCGCCGGGCTCGGCCATCAGCGGATGGTCGCCGTCATAACCGATGAAGACGACACAATTGTTTTTCGCATACGGCTTCAGGAACGCGATGGCCGGTGTTCCCGCGTCAATCGACTTCCGTAGCGCTGCGGGGAAGTCTGCTGCTTTTTCGTACGCATAACCGGCCAGCTCCAAACAGAAATCTTCTGCAATTGTATAGGGGTTCTGCCGTGTGCCGTCGAAATTTTCGGAGAATGACGCGCGGCCGCAAAGCACTTCAAAATAAAAATACCAGTCGTCCTGAAGGCCGCCGGCCCCCTTACGGCAATTTCCGCACCCGCTGCATTTCTCGGAATCCCGCTTTTCACAGTCGTAATCATCAGGCGCGGAGCAGGCTTCGAGATACGTATGCACCGCAGCGAGCGCCGAATGAAAGCCAAGATGTGAAAAACCCGTAAATGGCACTTGAAAATCCAGCTTTTTCATTGATAGTTCCCCTCTGTTCTTTCTGTGATGTCCCACTAGAACCTGAATCTAACGCGTCTGCCAATTCCGCCATACCCGCATTTTATGTTGTGGGCTGTTGATCCTTCGTCAGGCAGCTTTGCCATTATACCATAGCAAAACGCAAATTTCAATTATAGGTATCGATAGTTATCGCGCCGAAAAAATGTCAAAGAAACTTTTTTAGATAAATTTGCCGCACCCTCTTGACAAACACATATGAGCGTGCTATCATATGAATAGAAAAACATATGAATGGAGGCGCATCTGAATTGAAGCACGACCACGTCGGCATACTGGAGAAGGTACGGCACGAGCTGCCGACAGACGAACTGCTCTGCGATCTGTCCGATCTGTTCAAGCTGTTCGGCGACACCACGCGCATCAAGATTCTGTATTCGCTGTTCGAATCCGAGATGTGCGTCTGTGCCATAGCCGATCTGCTGGGAATGACGCAGTCGGCCATTTCGCATCAGCTTCGGATTTTAAAGGATGCCAATCTTGTCGGCAACCGTCGGGAGGGCAAAACGGTTTACTATTTCCTCTCTGACGACCATGTGCGTACAATCATTGCACAGGGCTTTGAGCACTTGATCGAAGAATCAAATGAAATCGGCACCATTGAGAGATAGAAAGGGGAATATAAGATGAAAAAAACATTTGCATTGGAGGAGTTGGACTGCGCCAACTGCGCCGCCAAGCTGGAGCGTGCCGTTTCCAAGCTTGAGGGCGTGCAGGGCGTGACGATCAGCTTTCTGACCCAGAAGCTGACGCTTGAAGCGGCCGACGAGGCGTTCGACAGCGTGTTCGAGCAGGTGAAAAAGACCTTCAAGAAGCTTGAGCCGGATTGTCGCATCAAACACTGAAATTTGCGGAAAGAAGCGTGAGCATATGAGCAGAAAGCAAAAACGCACCCTCGCGCGTATTCTCATCGCCGCTGTGCTGGCAGCCGGTGCGTGGCTTGCGCCGCTGGACGGCGTTTGGAAGCTGGCCGCGTTCGCTGTGCCGTATCTGGTCATCGGCTACGATGTCCTGTGGGGGTCGCTGCGCAACATCCTGCACGGACAGGTGTTCGATGAAATGTTTTTGATGTCCGTTGCTACGTTGGGCGCCTTCGCCATAGGCGAATATCCGGAGGCAGCGGCCGTAATGCTTTTTTACCAGGTCGGCGAGCTGTTCCAGGGCATTGCGGTGGGGAAGAGCAGACGCTCCATCGCTGCGCTGATGGACATCCGCCCCGACCACGCCGTCGTCCTGCGCGGCAAAGAAGAGGTAACGCTGCCGCCGGACGAGGTGCAGCTTGGTGAAATTCTGATGATCCGTCCCGGCGACCGCGTACCGCTGGATGGTGAAATCATTGAAGGGAGCACAACAGTCAACACCTCCGCGCTGACCGGCGAAAGCCTGCCGGTCGACAAAAGCGCAGGAGACAAGGTCGTCAGCGGCTCTGTCAATCTGACCGGCGTCGTGCGCGTGCGGGTGGAAAGCATTTATGCCGAAAGCACCGTCGCACGGATTCTCGAACTGGTCGAACGCGCTGCGGAAAAGAAAGCGCGCGCCGAAAACTTCATTACACGGTTTGCTAAATACTATACCCCCTGCGTTGTCATCGGTGCCGTGCTGCTGGCGCTGCTGCCGCCGCTGTTAAATCTGGGCGAATGGAACATCTGGATCGAACGGGCGTTGATCTTTCTGGTCATCTCCTGCCCGTGCGCGCTGGTCATCTCCGTGCCGCTGACCTTTTTCGGCGGGATCGGAGGCGCTTCGCGCGAAGGCATTCTCATCAAAGGGGCCAATGATCTGGAAACGCTTGCGCAGGTCGATACCGTCGTATTTGACAAGACCGGTACGCTGACCAAAGGTGTTTTTGCGGTCAACGCCATCCATCCCGAGCATCTGACCGAAGCAGCGTTGCTGGACATCGCCGCTGCAGCTGAAAGCTATTCCTCGCATCCGGTCGCCGAATCGATCGTCGCGGCGCATCACGGACATATCGACAAATCCCGTGTCGGGAAAATCACCGAGCTTGCCGGATTGGGGCTGGAAGCTGTCATCGACGGTGAACCGCTCTATGTCGGGAACGCCGCGCTGATGGAAAAAGTCGGCGCCGAGTGGCATGAATGCCATCTGAGCGGCACGGTGATCCATCTCGCTCGCAAGGGCGAATATCTCGGCCATATCGTCATCAGCGACGAACTGAAGCCGGATGCGGCGGCAGCCGTCGCCGCGTTGCGCACGCTCGGTGTGAAAAGAACCGTTATGCTGACCGGCGACAATGAAAAAGCAGCACAGGCAGCGGCAAAGGAATCAGGCGTGGACGAATACCACGCCGGCCTTCTGCCCGCGCAGAAGGTCGAGCATGTCGAGGCATTGCTCCGAACCGGCTGTAAGCTCGCGTTTGTCGGCGACGGCATCAACGACGCGCCGGTGCTCACCCGTGCCGATGTCGGTATCGCGATGGGCGCGCTGGGAAGTGACGCCGCTATCGAATCCGCCGACGTGGTCCTGATGGACGACAAGCCCTCCAAGCTGCCTGCCGCCATCCGGCTTTCCAGGCGGACGATGCGCATTGTTAAGCAGAACATTGCGTTCGCACTGTTGGTTAAGGGCGCGCTGCTGCTGCTCGGCGCCGTCGGCATCGCCAATATGTGGACAGCGGTTTTCGGAGATGTCGGCGTGACAGTGCTGGCCATTCTCAACGCGATGCGCGCGATGAAAAAGCTGCCGCCTATGAATGACAAAATACGCCAAAACACTTGACAAAGAATAAAAAAGGCGGTTATAATATAAAAAAGAACAAGGAATCGCGTCCCGCGGCCTGCGGGACGCGCTTCTTCGGTTAAGCCGACAGAATGAAAAGGGCGGACAACAAAACATGCTGACACTTGAAAACATCCGCTGGAGCGCACCGGACGGTAAACCGGTGCTCACCGGCATCCATTATACGTTTGAAGACGGCAAGCTTATCGCCGTCACCGGACCGAACGGCAGCGGCAAGACCACGCTTGCGCGCATCATCGCCGGGTTGGAAAAGCCGCTTTCCGGCCGCATCCTGCTCAATGGCGAGGATATCACAGAGTTGAATGTGACCGAGCGCGCGCGCAAAGGCATTAGCTACGCATTTCAGCAGCCGGTTCGCTTCAAGGGACTGACCGTCCGTCAGCTCATCGAAACAGCGGCCGGCGGTAAGATTGATGAATGTGGGTTGTGCGACGTCCTCAGCAAGGTGGGGCTTTGCGCGCATGAATATTGCAACCGCGAGGCGGACGCTACCCTGTCCGGCGGGGAAATGAAGCGCATAGAGATCGCTACCGTGCTTGCGCGCCATACCAACCTGACGGTATTTGATGAGCCGGAGGCCGGCATCGACCTCTGGAGCTTCTCCAGCCTGATCCAGACCTTTCAGGACATCCGCCGTGAACTGAAGGGAACGATGATCATTATTTCACATCAGGAGCGCATCCTGCGTGCAGCGGACGAGATCCTGCTGGTAGACGGCGGTTCCGTCGCCGAATCGGGGCCGGCAGAGCATATGCTGAACAACGTGCTAAGGGCAGACAGCGCCGTCCGCGCCTGCCACAAACAGGAGGCGGTTTTCCATGAATGAAACAACAAAAAAGCTGCTTCGGCTGATTACCGGCGGCAAAGCCGACTTCGGCGGTGCATACAGCATTCGCGAAAACGGAAAATGCGCGGATATGCGCAGCAGTGAAAACATCAAAATCGAAAAGAAAACCGACAAGCCGGGACTGGATATCCGCATCCGCCCGGGAACAAAGGGCGAAACGCTGGCAATTCCCGCCTGCGTAACGCATGGCGGTGTGGATGATCTGGTCTATAACGACTTTTATATAGGCGAAGGGGCGGACGTCGTCATCGTCGCCGGATGCGGCGTTCATACGGAGCACGGCGAGCCTGCCCGGCACAACGGCATCCATCGTTTCTTCCTCGCGCGCGGCGCACATGTCAAATATGTGGAAAAGCACATCGGCACCGGCGGCGACGGCATCCGCAGCATTGACCCCGTCACCGAGGCGGAACTGGAAAGAGACGCTGTTCTCGAAATGGATACGGTGCAGATCGGCGGCGTAGACCGCTCGGTCCGCAAGACCGAGGCCGCCCTTGAAGCGGGCGCAAAGCTGCTCATCCGCGAACGTATCCTGACCGAGGGACGGCAGGAAGCGACAACGCATTTCCGCGTGGAGCTGAACGGAGCCGGCTCGGGTGTGGATCTCGTTTCACGCTCGGTCGCGCGCGACGATTCCCGCCAGTCCTACGAGTCCGTAATTTTCGGCAACGCTCCCTGTACCGGGCACTCGGCCTGTGATGCGATCATCGCCGGCAACGGAATCGTCGACGCTTCCCCTTCGCTCAATGCGCGCAATGGCGACGCACAGCTTATCCATGAGGCGGCCATCGGGAAAATTGCGGGCGAACAGCTCTTAAAGCTCCAAACGCTCGGTTTGACCGAGCAGGAAGCCGAAGCCAAGATCATCGAAGGCTTTTTGATCTGAAAACCAAGGAAGAGGGAAAGGCATATGACGGCTATGATGTGGAGAGGGATCCTCATCCCGTTCTTAGGTACGGCGCTCGGCGCCGCATGCGTATTTTTTATGCGAAAGGAATTGGGCGATTCACTGCGCCGCGCAATGACCGGCTTTGCCGCCGGCGTAATGACGGCGGCTTCGATCTGGAGTCTGCTGATCCCTTCGCTCGAGCAGTCGGACGGAATGGGTGCGTGGTCTTTTGTGCCGCCGGTGGTTGGATTCTGGATTGGAATCCTGTTTCTTTTGCTGCTCGACCGCGTAATTCCGCACCTGCACCAAAAAAGCGAACAGGCGGAGGGGCCCAAAAACCGACTGCGCCGCACGACGATGCTTACGCTCGCGGTGCTTCTGCATAATATACCGGAGGGAATGGTCATCGGCGTGCTTTACGCGGGACTTGCTTCGGACAGCGCGCAGCTCACTGCAGCCGGCGCGCTGACGCTTTCTCTCGGTATCGCCATCCAGAACTTTCCGGAAGGCGTAATCGTGTCGATGCCGCTGCGTACCGAAGGCTTCAGCAAGCCGAAAGCGTTTGGCTACGGACTGCTGACCGGCGTCGTTGAACCGCTTGGCGCGCTGCTGATGATTCTTGCGGCCCACATCCTTGTGCCCGCGCTGCCTTATTTGCTCGGATTTGCCGCCGGTGCAATGATTTACGTCGTGGTAGAAGAACTGATTCCCGAGATGTCAGCGGGCGGACATTCCGACCTCGGAACACTGTTTTTTGCGCTCGGCTTTACAATGATGATGGTTTTAGATGTGGCTTTCGGTTGACAAAACGTGCAGAAGAGATTATAATAATAAAATTAGTACGTTTGACGATTTCGGCATTTCGGTGAGGTATCCCCCCATGAATATTATGTTTTCCTATCTTCGTCCTTCTTACGGAAGGATGTCGGTCGGCATTGCAATCAAAATACTCGGCACGCTCGTGGAATTGATACTGCCGTACATATTGAGCCATATTCTCAAAAACGTTGTCGTCAAGGAGGACGTCGGGCTGATCGTTTTATGGGGCGCAGTGATGATTCTCTGCGCCGGGGGAGCGCTCTGGTGCAACATCATCGCCAACCGAATCGCAGCGCGTGTAGCCTGCGATTTTTCGCTGAGCATGCGACAGGATCTTTTCGACAAATCCATCCGCATTTCCGCCGCACAAACCGACGCAATTACACTGCCGTCTCTCGAATCACGCATCACAACAGACACCTACAACGTACACAGCTTTGTCAGTATGATGCTGCGGATGGGGATTCGTGCGCCGATGCTGCTGATCGGCGGCATCGCCATCACGTTGCTGATGGACAGCTATCTTGCGCTGGCGATGATAGCCATTCTGCCGTTTATCTTTGTCACGGTTTATTTCATTTCCAAAAAAGGCGTGCCGCTCTACACGAAGGTGCAACGCTCGGTGGATAAGATGATCCGAATTGTTCGCGAGGATGTACAGGGTATCCGCGTTATCAAAGCGCTCTCGAAATCCGATTACGAACACCGCCGATACGACGCCGCCAACAAGGTGCTCATCGGAGACGAAAAATGGGCCGGTATCGTAATGGGGATTGTCAACCCCGTAATGACGTTGCTGATGAATGTAGGCATCGTGGCCGTAGTCGCGTTAAGTGCGTCGCGCGTGGCCAACCATCTTTCCGACCCGGAGACAGTCATCGCGTTTATGCAGTATTTCACGCTGATTTCCATGGCAATGATGTCGGTGACGCGTATTTTCGTGATGCAAACCAAATGCGCCGCCTCTGCCAAGCGTATCGGTGAAGTGCTTGCCGTCGGCGAGGATATGGCGCAGCAGAGCGAAAAAACCTTTCCGCGCACAGAATCGGACGCACATATTGTATTCGATCACGTCAGTTTTTCCTATAAGGGCGCGGGCAACGACCTCACCGATATCAGCTTTTCGGTACCGCGCGGCGGCTCGCTGGGCATAATCGGCGCTACAGGCAGCGGCAAATCCACTGTTGTCCGGCTGCTGCAGCGGTTCTACGATGTCGGCTCCGGCAGCGTGCGCATCAACGGACGTGACGTCCGCACCATTCCGCGCGAGGAGCTTTCCTCGATGTTCGGCGCGGCAATGCAGAATGACTTCTTATATTCCGACACGATTGAAGAAAACATTCGTTTTGGCCGTATGCTTTCACACGAGCAGATCGTCGAAGCTGCCAAAACCGCGCAGGCCGACGATTTTATCACTGCATTTCCGGAAGGGTACGGGCATGTGCTTTCCCAGAAGGGAACCAACGTCTCCGGCGGGCAAAAACAACGCATCCTCATTGCCCGCGCGCTGGCGGCGCACCCGGATATCCTTGTACTGGATGACAGTTCGTCAGCACTCGATTATAAAACAGACGCCTGCCTGCGCCGCGCGCTGGCGGAACAAATGAAAGGAACGACCATTGTCACCGTTGCACAGCGTGTCAGTTCTGTGAAGGACTGCGACGTAATTCTTGTTCTCGAAGAAGGACATATCATCGGTTTGGGCAGTCATGAAGAACTGATGAAGCATTGCAGCGAGTATCGGGAAATCAGCGAATCGCAGATGGGAGGTGCGTTGGTTGAATAAGGGTGGACCGGCACGTGATATACGCGCCAACGGCCCGGCAGGCGCGGGAAACGGCCCCGCTGCGGGCCCGGCAAAAAAACTTGACCGTAAAACAAAGAAGGGCCTCTTGCTCCGGCTTGGAGGTTATATCCTTCAATACTGGCCGCTGTTCCTGCTGGCTGTCTTGCTGACGCTTGCCTCCAACCAGCTTTCGCTGATGGGGCCAAGCTATTCCGGCGAGGCCATTGATGCCATTGCGGCGGAAAGCGGCGTCAATTTTGAAGCAGTCTGGACGAATGTCGGCCGGATGCTGGTCTGCTACGCCGCATCGGCCGTTTTATCCTATGTGCTTGCCATTTTAATGATCCTGCTCAGCCAACGTATTGTTTATACAATGCGAAAACAGCTTTTCGAAAAACTCACCTCGCTGCCAGTCAGTTACTTCGATACACATACCACCGGCGACATCATCAGCCGCATCTCTTACGATATTGATACCGTCAACGCATCGCTTTCAAACGACTTGGTACAGGTGATGACGAGTATTTATACCGTGATTGGATCGCTGATTTTTATGTGGCAGATTTCAAAGCCGCTCATCGCGGTATTTGCCATTACGGTGCCGATTTCCATCTTTTTCACCAGGTTCCGTGCCAAACGTGTGCGTCCGCTGTTTCATCTGCGTTCGCAAAAGCTCGGCGAGCTCAACGGTTACGCGGAAGAGATGCTTTCCGGCGGCGCAACAATCCGGGCTTACGGACGTGAGGATGAAATCAGCAGCCGCTTCGCTGCGCGGAACCGTGAAGCCATGGACGCGTATTACAACGCCGAATATTACGGTGCCGCGCTCGGCCCGTCGGTCAATTTTATCAATAACCTGTCGATCTCTCTGGTGATGATCTTCGGCGGTATGCTTTATATGTTTTCGCAGAGCGGTACAGCCGTTCCCGGCTCACTGTTCTTCATTACGCTCGGCGGCGTGGCGCAGTTCGTACAGTATTCGCGCAAATTCGCCGGCCCGATCAATGAATTTGCCAACATTCTTAATGAATTCCAGTCGGCATTCGCCGCAGCGGAACGCATTTTCCGTATTATCGATGAGCAGCCCGAAATCGCGGATGTTCCGGGTGCGCTTCCGTTGTCCAATGCAGAGGGAAGGGTGGAGGTGGAAGACGTCAACTTCGGTTATACGCCCGAAAAGCCCATCCTCAAATCGCTTTCGGTTCGTGCCAATCCGGGCCAAACAATTGCCATCGTCGGCCCGACAGGCGCAGGCAAAACAACCATCATCAATCTGCTGATGCGTTTTTATGATGTCAACAGCGGCCGTATTCTGGTTGACGGGCACGAAATCCGTGAGGTGCAGCGTGATTCGCTGCGCCGTGCATACACAATGGTTTTACAAGACACTTGGCTGTTCTGCGGCACGATTTTTGAAAATATCGTTTACGGCCGCGAAAATGCGACTATGGAGGAAGTACGTGCAGCAGCCAAATCCGCGCGGATCGATTCATATATCGAACGCCTGCCTGACGGTTATAACACAATGCTGTCCGACGACGGCGTAAACATATCCAAGGGACAGCGCCAGCTTATCACCATTGCGCGCGCCATGCTGTCGAATACGAGCATGCTCATCCTTGATGAGGCGACCTCCAATGTCGACTCGCGGACGGAAATCAAAATCCAGCAGGCGATGAACGAATTGATGCGCGGCCGCACCTGCTTCGTGATTGCACACCGGCTCTCCACAGTGCGGGATGCCGATCTCATCCTTGTTCTAAAAGACGGCCGCGTGATCGAAAGCGGCACGCATGATGATCTGGTTCGTCTCGGCGGATTTTACGGTTCATTGTACAATTCACAGTTTGAATAAAAAATGCCGGGGAAAGCAATTCAGCTGCTATCCCCGGCAATTTTTGTTTGAAGCAACGGTTTATGCGGCTTCTTCCGCCTCATTTTCCGCTTTTTCGTTGACCCTGACAACGATTTCATGCGCCATCAGGTCATCAGCTTTGGTAACGGTTATCGCAAGATTTGCATAATCAAACGTATAGCCCTGCGCAGGGATGCTGCCGATTTGCTCAGTCATCCATCCATTGACAGTCGTCGCTTCAATGTCTTCAACCGGCTCCAAATTGAAAAATTCAAAGAAATCTTCGATATTGGTTGAGCAGAGCACACGGTAAGTGCTTTCATCAATTTGAACGATATCCTCGACAGCCTCATCACGCTCGTCCCAGATCTCACCGACGATCTCTTCGAGAATATCCTCCATCGTAACAATGCCGGCCGTCTCGCCGTACTCGTTGACCACCACGACGATATGGTTGTGCTCCTTCTGCATATCCTTAAACAATGCGTCCAGATGCGCCGTCGTCGGCACAAAGGCAGGCTGGAACATTACGTCCTCGAGCTTAAAATCGGGACGGGTATGCTTGAGCAGATAGTCACGGGTATGCAGTATGCCGATGATGTTGTCCTTCGTGTCGGCATATACGGGAATACGGGAATAGCCTTCGGCCTCAATCGTTTCCAGAATGTCATCGCTGCTCGCGTCCTGAGGAATGAGGACAATGGACCTGCGCGGAGTCATCACGTCTTCAGCGGTCATCCCGTCGAGCTTAAAAACATTTTTGATATACTCAATATCGTTTTGATTCAGGCTTCCTTCATCAGCGCCCGCATCCAGCAAAAGCACGATGTCCTCCTCGGAAACCGGCTCATCTTTCTCATGGGGATCAATACCAAACAGTCGGAGGACACCGTTTGTGGAAACGGTCAGCAGCCATATGATCGGTTTCAGGATAACCGCAAGGGCGGAAATCAGTCCGCATACGGCTTCGGCAAGCTTATCCTTATGCTTCATTGCCACGCGCTTGGGAACAAGCTCACCGAGCACAAGGGTAAAGTAGGAAAGAATAAGCGTAATCACAATAACAGCAGCGGTATTGACCAAACCGGCCTGAGAAGCCGATATATCAAAGGTCTCCACAAAAAAGCCGGAAAGCCTTTCCGCAAAGTTATCCGCCGCAAACGCGGAGCCTAAAAAGCCCGCGAGGGTGATGCCGATTTGAATGGTAGAAAGAAACCGTGTCGGCTCTTCAATCATTTTCAGCATCTTGACGGCTTTCTTGTCACCGTCTTCAGCCCTGGCCTTTACTTTCTTTTCATTCAGGGAAATGACCGCGATTTCTGTCGCGGCAAAGAAAGCGTTTAACAGAATAAGTATAAGCTGCAAAAGCAATTGTCGAACAATATCTGACATAAATCAAGCCTCCAAAATAATCCAAAATGCGTTTGACGACTGCGAATGGTATCAATTCAAAACTGCGATCAAGAGGCGCAGTCTGTCCAAAACACATTTGCCGCATCTGAAAGGCTTTTGCGCAGCAATACACGTACTACTTCGTGGAAGCGGATCCACAAAACCATCTCCTTTCCATTTTAAGAATTATATTATCACAAAAATATCGTTTTGTCAAGATGAGACTGTTTGCTTTTACGGTTGTACTTGTAGGTTTGTCAAACAAGTTGGACAGGGAGAGATTCAAAGAAAGCAGCAAGTTTTTCTTTCGGAGAGAGCCAGCCAAGAGGGCGCAAAGGTAAGTCGTTGGAGCGGTTTTGGCGAGTAGTGAGCTGCGCACCAAAATCGGCAAGAGAGAAGAAACGGTGCGTGTTGTAGAAACGCTTCCGGCCTTCGCGATGGCTGCGTTCTACTTTGCCGTTGTGACGGGGGGATTAGCTTGTGCCGGATTCCAAGCCGTGCAGCGGTCAGTTCAAAGCGTGTGGGCAGCTCTCGTTTACTGTTGGAGAAGCGGTTGGTAAATTCAAATCCGTTGTCTGTCTGCACACACTCTACCCGCACACCGCGGCGCTTGAACCATGCTGCCATTTTTTCAGGAAATCGGCGGAAGAATAGGTACTCTGTTCCGGGTAGGCGCCCAGATAGCGCAGGCGTGTATATTCGTCGATTGCGGTATACGGATACAGGCGTTCATCCGGGTTTGCTAAATATTTCAGCGGCACCACTTTCACATCCACCTGTACGCGCTGGCCGGGATACTGCATCTGCTCGTATGGTTTTGCTTTGTAAGGCGTTTTGGGTTTGGACTGCGGGAACATTCCCAGTTTGCGCATGACCCGGAACGAGCTTTTCGGACAGCGGGTATACCCACGTTTTCGAAGCCGGTTCCAGAGTTCCACCATTCCCGGTGTTGGATTCCGTCTTCGCATATCTCGGATGAGCTTTAGTTCCGCCTCTGTATGCTGGTTTGGATGGTGATGCGGGCGTTTGGACTGACGGGCCAGAGATGCCACGCTTCCATCCCAGCGTGCCTTCCGGAAGTAGATATACGACCGGCTTTTGTTGTATTTCCAGCTCGCACGGCTTACGCCATATTTGGCTGCATACTGCATTAGGGATTGCCGATACCGCATGTCTTGTGTTATACTTTTACTCATAAGGGACAGGGCTCCTTTTTGGGTTATTTGGTGTTGCAACTTAACTATACCCTATGAAGGCTCTGTCCTTCTACTTTTTTATTTTCTATTCTTTCTCTACTGTCCAATTTCTATTGTGGCTCTACAAAATGTTATGCGGAAAATTTGATTTACCTATTGAAATTCGGAAAAGCGTGTGGTATAATAAAAAAGTATATGATGCCAGCGTTTGGCAGACGAGACAGACTCAAAATCCCATTCGCCTGTTGTTACCACTTCGGCTAAATCCCTTGATTTTTCAAGGAAATTTGACAATTCAATATGTAAGAGATTTTTAATGTCCCCCCACGATGGACCTCCGATTTCTCAGAGGCTCCATCATGGGTGCGACTTAAAAATATAAATGCCGGTGTGATGGAATTGGCAGACGTGACGGACTCAAAATCCGTTGGGCTAATCACCCGTGTGGGTTCGAGTCCCACCACCGGCACCAAAGTATTCAAACCCGAACCTTTTACCTATCGGTGAAACGTTCGGGGTTGTTGTTTTGCTCAACGAGATTGCATAGTTGTACTTAGAGGAAAACGACGGAGGTACAGGCTTTAAACCTGTACTTCCGTCGTTCTTTAAGTATTCTTTTCAGTCTTTTCTTTTTCCCACTGTTCAAACTCTTAGGCGCACCAGTTTAAGTGCATGAAAAAGATGCACAGGCGAAAAAACGATAGAATTGGGGTTTTCGTGCGTTTAAGGGCAATTTTTTGCACTTGCAAGAATATAGAGATATGCACTCATTTTCGAGAGCTGTTAAGAACGTAGACCTGAACAATCGCAGCAATAAAGAAAAACTTCGGATGAAAAAAGCATGCTGGTTTCCACTCCGGAGCTTTTTCATATCCCATCCAATACCCGCAGTCCGAAGTTTTGCAAAAGACTATGGGCTTATTTCAGGTTGCGAAAGATCCATTATTAAAAGTCAAGCCCCAAAATGAGTGGAGGCTTTCAAGAGCAGATGGCGTAAAAAAGTAGAGCCCAGAGCAGGCTCCGGTTAGGAAGACAGGCGGTCAATGGTATGGCGCCCCGGATTTTTCCATAGCGAAAATTAAACGCATCGTTTTTTTGTCAGCATGGGAAATTGTGACGGAGAGAGTCCCGTGCGCCAGATGGGAATCAAAGCCCAATGGGTAAAGCCATATGTACAAATAACCATAGATTCTGGTTTCAGTTCGAAACTATATAACATTCTGAATGAGCAGTTCAATCCCGATCCGCCGACGCTGTATGGGGCGGATATCATTTATTATATTGGATGCATTCCGTAAAGCAACAGAGGGGATGAAATTACTGAAAAGGAAATGGAGCAAACCTTTGAAAAAGGTATACGACTTGAATCTTCAGTTAAGCATCATCGTAGCCAAAACAGCCATCCCAATGGAATAGGCTCTATCGACAATATCCAATACTTTTTCGCAAATGTGTATTTCCGGTATGTCCGGTTTCCTTTGCAGTCTTTCCCGAATACGCTTTGCTTCCTGTTTGTCAAAGCAGTCATCCAGCAGCCCGGTTTTCAATAGGACTTCTGCCAATGCCCATTGTGCGGGAGTAACAGCACGATCGAAACACACGGCGAGCACTTGCGCTTTACATTCGTCTGCCGGTTCCTGCTCGGCTTTTAACTCCCTGCTTACGATTCCGAACAGGCTCTTTTTTTCCGTCTCGGAAACCAGTCGGTTTTCTTTCAGATAGCCTTCTACCTGACTGGTATAGTCTTTCATATACTGCGTCAATACCGTGAATAGGATAGAGTCCAGTGTTTTGCCAATTGACTGCTTGATTGCCTTACATAACGGAAGCAAATAAAGCGGCTCTTCTTGCATCCCGTTGGAGAAATGACAGGCGGAGGACTTATCCCAGTAAATGAATTTCCGTTCCTCCAGCTCATATAAACCCAGCACAGCAAGCCCAACTTGGCAGTCCTGCTGGAACAGGGAGGTATGTTTATTTGCGGAAACAGCAAGTACGGCATATCGGATTACATTGGATCGGAGCATAGCCAGCCTCCTGAAAAGAGATTACTGTAAAATTGTCGGCATTTGAGTAAAAAAAGATGCGTACCATATATTTTTTATATTTTAACATGATTCACGCAATACTGTTACCATGAATGTATAGATATTGCGTAAAATCCAAGTTGGAAATTTATTGGATTGTTTCGGGACAAGTAACTTCCGAAAAGATGCCGTGATGGCTTAGAGAGTTGATTCGCTTTGATATTACAATTATAGCCATAGAAAAAGGCGGGAGAATATTCGGATTCGGCACGTCTTTTTCTATGGCGTTTCAGCAAAAAATCCACCGGCCATGCTGGTGAGAAAAAACTTTATCTTACGTCGGCGTTTGGAGCTTCACGGCGCGCAGTCCGCTGCGCAGGATGAGGTTGCGCAGCGCCCGGTTGTACATAAACGGCGCCTTGGCCTGCTTGAGATACAGCTTGGCGCGCAGGGAACGCGTGGCTGTTCGGTAGCGTTTCGCGGCGTTTTCGGGTCCCGCAGCCAGAGCGTCGGCCAGCAGCGCGGCGCTGGTGATCGCCCAGCTGATCCCCTCGAAGGAGGTCGGACTGATGAAGCCCGCCGCTTCGCCGATGAGGAACGCGTCGTCGTGCCCGAGGCAGAATTGCCGCGTCCCCTCAGGCCGCAGCACGGCGCAGGCTTCCGTGCAAATCGGTGTGCGCAGGTCGAAATCGGGCTTCGGCAGCCGCTGCTTTTGGGCTTCAAAGGCTTCGCGGCAGCCGTTCGGCTCGAACACGCCGCCGTAGATGAGAATGTCGTCCTTCGAGATGGCCCACGAGCAGAAGCGGCTGGTGGCTCTGTCAAAAACACAGGAGTAGAAGGGCCGCTCGGCCGCTTCGCAAAAATGCTGCTGGATCGCGATATAGCGCTTCAGCCGCGAATGGGGATAGAGGAATGAACGCACCGCAGAGGCCGCGCCGTCCGCGCCGACGAGGATACGCGCGCGGATTTCTGTGTCCTTCGTTTTCAGAATATAAACGCCGCTTTGCCGCTCGACCGAGGTGCAGACGCCGCGGAAGACGTCGGCCTCGGCGGGGATGGCGGCCATCAGCCATTCGTCGAACCGCGCGCGGTCCATGTTCAGATAGCAGCGCTGGTAGTGCGCTGTGCGCCCGGTCTCCAAGTCCATCGTTTTGACGGTGAAAATCTGCGGCGATACGAGCACATCGGTCGGCAGCGTCATGTCGAACCGCGAAAGCGCGCGCTGCGCGTCGGGCGAGAGCAGGCCGCCGCAGGGCTTGCGGAAGTCTGTCGCCGTGCCCTTTTTGTCGACCACCGCCGTGGAAAAGCGATTCCCGATCAGCCGGGCGAGCGTAGCGCCCGCCGGACCCGCGCCGAGAATGGCGACGTCGTATATGTCAGGCATCCTCCGTTACCTCGACTGCGGCATTGACAATGGTATATTTGCCGCTCTCGAACGTCAGACCGCCCTGTATGTATACGCTGAACGGCTCGCGCAGCGGCGCGTCGGCCGACAGCTCGATGGACGCCCCCTGCGTGAACGTCCCGGCGGCCATAATCACCTCGTCGGCGTAGCCCGGCATCGCGTCGGGGACGGGAAGTGCGAACGAGTCGACCGGCGAGTAACGCTGGATCGCCTGACAGAACCTGACCAGCCGTTCGCGGTCCTTCAGGCAAAGCATCTGGATCACGTCATAACGCGGCTCGTCCGCCTTCGGTGACACGTCGAACCCCAGCGTTTCAAACAGCTTGGCGGCAAATACCGCCGTTTTCAGCGCCTGCGCGACCGTGTGCGGGGCGTAGAACAGCCCTTTGATGAGATTTTTATTCTGTCCGACCGACGAACCGGCCTCAAGCCCGATACCGGGGACCGTCATCCGGTAAGCGGCCAGCTCCACCGCCTTCGCGCTCCCGACCAGATAGCCGCCGCACTCCGCGATGCCGCCGCCCGCGTTCTTGATCAGTGAGCCGCAGAGCAGATCGCCCTTCGGCTCGCGGACTTCACAGAACTCGCCGTAATTGTTGTCGATGACTACATAGGCCTCGGACATCGATTTGACCAGCTCGTACAGCGCGTCGATCTCGTGTGCGGACAGCGTCTGCCGGTCCTGATAGCCCTTCGAGCGCTGCACGAACACGACTTTGACCGTCCTGTCGGCCGCAAGCACGCGCCTGACCTCGTCCAGATCGATTTCGGAACCGGCGGTCAGCGGCGTTTCGCGGTAGGCGACGCCGTAATCGGCCAGCGAGCCCTGTCCTTGGCCCGCGCCGCCGATGCCGATGACGCCCTCCAGCGTGTCGTAGGGCCTGCCGGTGACGGAATAGAGCGTTTCGCCCGGACGCAGCAGCGCATACAGGCCGATGGCGATGGCATGCGTGCCGGATGTGACCGAATGCCGCGCAAAGCCCGCCTCGGCGTCCATACAATCGGCGAACAGCCTGTCGCACAGATCGCGCCCGATGTCGTCGTAGCCGTAGCCGCTGCCGCTCGCGAAATGCGAGGCGGAAAGCCGGTTTTTTCGGAAAGTGTCCATCACCTTGGCGGTGACGGCCGCCGCAGTTCGGTCGATGCGGCGGAAGGGTTCGGCGAGCGCCCGCTCGCAGTCGTCCGCGATGCGGAGAAGCGTTTCTCTGTCCATGGTTTTTGTTCCTTCAGGTGTTTATTTGGTTTCCAGGCCGCGTTCGACGGCGGCTTTCAGCAGGCTGACGCAGGCTTCCAGGTCCTTGTAGTCGACCACCTCGACCGGCGAATGGACGTAGCGCGTCGGGATGGAGATCGCCCCCGCGAACGACCCCGCGCCCGCCGTCTGCATCGAGGACGTGTCTGTCCCGCCCGCGACGAGGACCTCGTACTGGTAGGGGATTTTGTCCTCCTCGGCCAGCGCGGTCAGACCGTCGATGACGACCTTCGAGCAGAGCACCGACGCATCCTTGATTTTGATGGCCGCGCCGCCGCCGAGCTTGACCGCCATCGGCTGCGCACCGATCATATCGCCCGTGTTGGTCACGTCTACCGCGATGGCGTAGTCCGGCGCGATGGCGTAGGCCGCCGGCTTCGAGCCGCGGCAGCCGACCTCCTCCTGTACGGTGAAGACGAAGTAGGTGTCGTAAGCCGGCTTTTCGCAGGTGCGGGCGACTTCCGCCAGCAGCGCGCAGGCGAGCCGGTCGTCGAACGCCTTGGCCGCATAGCGGTTGGAACCGAGCTTGATCAGCTCGGGCGCGACAGACAGGCAGTCGCCGATTTTGACCTTGCGTTCGGCTTCTTTTTTGTTTTTCGCCCCGATGTCGACGTACATCTTTTTGACCGCGACGTCGCCGAACGCCGTCCCCGATTCCACGACGAGCACGCCGACGGTTCCGTTTTCAAAAATCACCTTGTGGTACGCGGACGCCACCGCGTTGATGCCGCCGATGTTGGACACGCGGAGAAAGCCGCTTTCCTCGATATATGTGACGACAAAGCCGATTTCGTCCATATGCGCGGCGAGCATCAGCTTTTTTTCGCTGCTTTTGCCCTTTTTCAGCACGATCAGGTTGCCCATCGTATCTGTGTCCACGCTGTCCGCAAACGGACGCAGGTCGTTTGCGATTTTTTCGGCAAGCAGGCCCTCTCTGCCCGAGACGGAAAAGGTATTCAGATATTTCTTCATCAGATCCTTCATTTGTCAAAGCTCCTTTCGGCAAGTGCGTTTGCAAGTGCGTAAACCTGTTCGAGGTCGTCGATTTTGGCGACTGAACAGGCGGAGTGGATGTAGCGCACGGGCGCGGACAGCGCCAGCACGCGCGCACCCGCGGCAGCGCGCTGGTAGGCGGAGGCGTCGTTGCCGCCCGCGACCAGCTCTTTGAGTTGCGCGCGGATGCCCTTTTCCCCGGCTGTAGCCATCGCCAGCTCTATCAGCTCGCGCGGATAGACGGTACCGCCGTCCATAAACGAGACAACCGCGCCCGCACCGACACGGCAGGCGACCCGGCTTTTCGGCGCGCCCGGGATGTCGCCGGCCGTCGTCGCTTCGAGGACGATGACCGTGCCCGCGCCGATGGCCTGACCGACCGTCGCCGCGCCGCGGCAGCCGACCTCTTCCGCCGTGCAGAAGGCGAAATACGTGTCGTATTCAAGCTCGCTTTGCAGCAGCTTGACCAGCACTGCGCAGCCGAAGCGGTCGTCGATCGCCTTGGATTTGATGAACCCGTCGCCGAAAGCTTCGTAGTTCGGCGCAAAAACCGCGCAGTCGCCCACCGAAACGAGCGCTTTCGTATTTTCCTCCGAGATGCAGCCGATGTCGATGAACATCTCGTCCACCGGCGCGGGAACGCCGCGTTCCTCGGGCTTCTGCATGTGGATTGCCTTGGCCGCAATCACGCCCGGAAGCCGTTTGTCCCCGAGCACGACGCGCTTGCCCGCGACGACGCGCGGGTCGATGCCGCCGATCGTCCCGAAATAGGCGAACCCGTCCTCGGAAATATGTGTGACCATAAAGCCGACCTCGTCCATATGCGCGGAAAAAAGCAGCTTTTTCGTTCTCGGCTTTCTGCCTTTTTTGAAGGCAATGAGGTTGCCGCTGCGGTCGGTGCGTAGCTCGTCCGCATAGGGTGCGACGTCTGCGGCGATCAGCCCGCGCACCTCGTCTTCCATTCCGGAGGGTCCGAAGGCCGAGCAGTATTTTTCCAAAAGCGTCAGCATATTGCCGCCTCCTTTTCCGCATATGCGGCAGGGAAGTTTTCCATAAACGCACGGAGCAGCGCCGCTGTGTTCTCCGCGTCGTCGGCCGAAATGACCTCCGCGCAGGTATGCATATACCGCAATGGGATCGATACCAACGCGGTCGGGACGCCGCCGCGCGTGATCTGCAATACATGCGCGTTCGTGCCGGTCGCACCCGGCTCTCCGGCAACGGAATAGGGGACGCCCTGCGCCTTTGCCGTGTCGACGATCGTCTGCGTGAAAGCGCGGGACGTCGTGGCGGAATAGGAGATCACCGGCCCGCTGCCGAGCCGTACATCCTTCTTGTGGCGCGGACCATCGGGCATATATGCATTTGTCACGTCCAGCGCAATGGCGACGTCGGGACAAAGAGCGAACGCGGCCGTCCGTGCGCCGACATAGCCGATTTCCTCGCCGCCTGAAAGCAGCACGCAGATGTCGGTTGTCAGCCTTGAGCGGTCGACGGCTTCGACGGCTCGGAGGATGGCATATGCGCAGATGCGGTCGTCGAACGCTTTGGACGTGACCAGCCCGTTCGCAAGAAGCTGTGCGGGTGCATAGAAGCCGACTGCGTCGCCGATCGTAACCAGCTTGGACAGTGCTTCTTTATCATATCCCGTATCGATGTACAGGTCACGCAGCTCGATTTTTTTCCTGCTTTCGCCTGCCTCCTGCAAATGCGGGGGCTTGGAGGTGAAAACGCCGCGAATGGCTTCCTTGCCGTAGACCGTCACCTCGGAGGCCGACAGCACGCGCGTATCGATGCCGCCGACCGCTGCGGCGCGCAGGAAGCCGCCGTCGCAGATTTCGGTGACGACAAAGCCGATCTCGTCGATGTGCGCGTCGAGCAAAAGAAGCGGCGCATCCGCTTTTCCGCAGCGGATGATGCCGGCGAACGAGCCGGTCGGGGTGGTGATATATTCGTCGAACAGACCTTCGGTCTGTTCCCGTAGCTGCGCGAAGCAAGCGTTCTCCCGGCCGGAAATGGCCGCCAAAGCGGTCAGACGCGCAATGCGTGCAAAGGTTTCGTTCAAAAAATCCCCTCCGTATTGTTATTGCGGGCAATGCCCGGCACATCTGTGCAGCGGGAAATGTTCCGAAAATCATTTTTCCCGCAGCGCGCCGATTTTATAAAAGCGCCGCGCCGTCAGAAAACAGGCGGTGCACCGGCACATTGGAACTTCAAGCAACATAAATCCGCCGGAAAACGGAAAACTTCAACTCGGTTATAGCTCCCGGACGGCCGTTTTGAAGTCCTCCCCGCGTTCTTCAAAGTTCCTGTACTTGTCAAAACTGGCTGCGGCGGGGGAAAGCAGCACCGTCCCGCCCGGACCGGCAAGCGCGGCTGCGCGAGCGACTGCTTCGCGCATCGTTTCCGCTTTCGCGATGGGATAGGGGTAGCCGCTCTGCCCGAGCATTGCGCGCAGTTTCGGCCCCGTGTCGCCCATCAGCACACAGCCCGCAGTTTTTTCGGTGAAGACCTTGCCGAGCGTGTCCAGAGGGATTTTTTTGTCGTATCCCCCGGCAATCACGATCACGCGGCCAGAGAATGAACGCAGTGCGGCTGTCGTGCGTGACGGACTGGAGTCGATGGAGGAATTGTAAAAGCGGACGCCGTTTTTCTCCGCGACGAACTCAATTCGGTGCGCTACGCCGCCGAATTCCCGCGCCAAAGACAGCAGCGCGCCGTCCGCCAGCAGGTCGGCCGTCGCCGCAATGGCGGCGGCGTAGTTTTCGCGGTTGTGCGCGCCGACGAGCCTGATGTCGCCGTCCGCAAGCAGCAGTTTTCCGCCGCAGTGGATGCCGTCGCCGTCGATGTAGCAAAAGGCATCCTTGTTTTTCCGCGAAAAGAAGCGCACGCGGCAGCCGGCGTCCTCCGCGAAGGCGCGGGTGCGGTCGTTGTCGTAATTGAGCACCAGAAGCCCGTCCTTGGGCATCGAGGCGCAGATGCGCTTTTTCGCTGCGACATATTCGTTGAAATCGCGGTGCCAGTCGAGGTGATTTGGCGATATGTTGGTTACCACCGCCGTCGAGGGCGAGCGCGTCATTTTCATAAGCTGGAAAGAGGAAAGCTCCGCCACCGCGAAGTCGTCCGGACCGATTTCGTCCAGCCGCGCGAACAGATTTTTCCCGATATTGCCGCCGAGGAATACGCGCTTGCCGCTGTTTTCCAGCAGCTTCGCCGTCAGCGTGGTCGTCGTCGTTTTCCCGTCGCTGCCCGTGACCGCCGTGATCGGACAGGGGCAGAGTGCAAAAAATTCCTCCATTTCCGTCGTCACGTGCGTGCCGTTCGCACGCGCCGCGACCAACTCCGGCAGGTCGGGCCGGACGGCGGGAGAGAGGAACAGCAGAGGCTCATCGATTCCGTGGAGATAGTCTTCGCCCTCCGAAAGCGCGGCTCCGAGCGCGCGCAGCTTCTCCCGCTCGCCGTCCCGCAGCTTTCGGTCGCGGACAATGACCGGAACGCCGGCGGCGGCAAACAATTCAATGATCGGCATATTGCTTATGCCGGCGCCGACAAAGCCGACGCGGGCGGAGGCATAGGTCTGAATGTATTGTTGAAGCATAAAACCCTCGCAGTACGTACATAATCATTATATTGTATTATATAACTTTCCCAAATTATAGTCAACCGTTTGACAAAATAAAATTTTTATGCTAATATAACAATGCCAACCGCTCTGAACAATCGCGCAGTATCATACCGAAAGGTCATATTGTGAGGAAAGTCCGAGCTCCGCAGAGCAGGATAACGGATAACATCCGCCGAAGGCGACTTTAGGGCCAGTGCAACAGAAATAAACCGCCGTAGCGATACGGTAAGGATGGAAAGGCGAGGTAAGAGCTCACCGGCACACAGGCGACTGTGTGGCCATGTAAACCCTATCCGGAGCAACACCGCATACGGGGGCATATGCTTGCTCGGCAGCTCCCAGAGGTGGCAGAGAGGTGCATGGTAACATGTACCCAAGATAGATGATTGTTGTAAACAGAACTCGGCTTACGGGGGCGGTTGGCGCTTTTGAAGAAATACTGTCGGAATATCGTATACCGAAGTCTTGACAATTATTGTGAATCTTGCTATAATAACGAATGTAAGGGGAATTGTTTTGCTGATTAAATTGGAGCAGTCGATGCAGGATTTGAAAACGTTGGAGTCGGACGTCGCCGAGCTGGGCGATTCCATCGGCGCCGACGCACTCGGGCAGGAAATCGACACGCTGGAGGAAAAAGTCAATGCGCCCGGTTTTTGGGATGACCCCACCGAGAGCCAGAATGTGCTTAAGCAGCTCAAGAGCAAGAAAACGCTGTATGATCGTTATATCTCCTTAAAAAAGTCGACAGACGATGTCAAATCGCTTGCTCAGCTCGCGCTGGAGGGAGACGATGAGGAGATGGCCGACGAAATCATTGCCGAAATTTCCTCGCTGTTTGCCGAATATGAAAAGCAGAAAATAGACATCATGCTTTCCGGGGAATATGACGGTAATAATGCCATCGTTTCTATCCATCCGGGCGCCGGCGGCACCGAGGCGCAGGACTGGGCGGAGATGCTGTACCGGATGTATACCCGTTTCGCCGAACGGCGGAAATTCAAAGTCAAGGTGCTTGATTATCTCGACGGTGACGAAGCCGGTATTAAGAGCGTATCCATGCTCATCAGCGGAGAAAACGCATACGGCTACCTGAAAAGCGAATCGGGCGTGCATCGTCTGGTGCGTGTTTCCCCCTTCGACGCGTCGGGACGCCGTCACACCTCCTTCGCCTCGGTCGAGGTTCTGCCTGAGTTCAACGACGAAACGGATATTGAAATCAATGAGGCCGACCTGAAGATCGATGCGCACCGTTCCAGCGGCGCCGGCGGTCAGCACGTCAACAAGACCGATTCGGCCATCCGCATCACGCATTTGCCGACCGGTATCGTCGTCGGCTGCCAAACCGAGCGCAGTCAGGTGCAGAACCGTGAGACTGCAATGCGGATGCTCAAAAGCAAGCTGCTGGAAATCAAGGAACGCGAGAAGTTAGAGCGTATCGAGGACATCACGGGCGCCAAGCTCAATATAGAGTGGGGCAGTCAGATCCGTTCGTATGTGTTTATGCCCTACACCCTTGTCAAGGACAACCGCACAGGCTGGGAGACGGGCAATATCGCTGCGGTGATGGACGGCGAGATCGATGATTTTATCAACGAATACTTAAAAATGATATCCAAAAAGAAATAAACCGCGTAATTTGGGAGGATTTGAGAATGAAAAACACGAAGCTTTTTGTAGGTATTTCGCTCATGGTGCAGTCTGTCGCGTTTCTCGTATTGGCGCTGATCTTCTGGGGTAAGAAAAAGTCTCTGGCAAAGGCGTTTGCGGCCGTATCTGCCGCCGGCGGCGTTGCAAGTGCATTCTGTTTGGTTGCCGCAGGCAAAGAGCGGGCAAAATACGCTTCCGACTGCTGTGACGGCTGCTGCGAGTGCGACGGCGAGTATTTTGACGGCGACGATTTCGACTCGGATGATATCCTGTGCAATTTTGAGGATACCGACCTCTATGATGAGGAAGACGAGCCCGAGAGCGACGAGGTCTGAAAAAGGGCAGGACGGCTGTTTTATAGCGTAAAAAATGGGCTTTACAGCCCGTTTTTTGCGTTTTATTCAAGGTAATATGCAGAAAGGGGTTTTGTCAAATGGAAAAAGGTTCGCTTTCCGTACAAACCGAAAATATTTTTCCCGTCATCAAGCGCTGGCTGTATTCGGATAAGGACATCTTTATTCGCGAAGCTGTGTCCAATGCGGCTGACGCGATTACCAAGCTCAGGCGGCTCGTTTCGCTTGCTCAGACGGAGGTCGGGGACGACAATTTCCGCATCGACGTCACACTGAATCGGGACGCTAAGACCATCACTATCGCGGATAACGGCATCGGGATGACGCGCGAGGAGGTGGAGCGCTACATCAACCAGATCGCGTTGTCGGGCGCATTGGATTTCATCAGTAAGTACGAGGGCGAGGGCGACGCGTCGAAGGAGGGCATCATCGGCCACTTCGGTCTCGGCTTCTACTCGGTCTTTATGGTCAGTGACCGCGTGGAAATGAAAACGCGCTCTTACACCGGTGCGCCGGCTGTCTATTGGGTATGCGACGAGAACGGCCGCTACGAAATGGCCGAGGGCGATAAGGCGTCGCGGGGCACGGAGATCATCCTCCATGTCACCGAGGACGAGCTGGGCTATCTTGATACCGGGCGCTTCCGCGGAATTTTGGCCAAATACTGCGGTTTTATGCCCTATCCTATTTATCTTTCCGACGGCGGGGAAGCGGAGCAGGTCAATGATACCGAGCCTCTTTGGCAGAAAAATCCTTCGGAGCTGACCGACGACCAGTACGCAGCATTTTATAAAAAGGTGTTTGCCGATTACGCCGACCCGCTCTTTTATGTCCATATCAACGCCGACTATCCGCTCAACTTCAAGGGGATTCTTTATTTTCCCAAGCCGAAGGGCGTTTACGAGCCGGTCGAGCCGGTGGTCAAGCTGTTCTACAATTCGGTGTTTGTGGCCGACAATATCAAGGAGGTTGTCCCTGATTTCATTCCCTGCCTCCGCGGCGTGCTTGATTGCCCCGAGTTGCCGCTGAATGTGTCCCGCAGCTATTTGCAGTCCGATGCATATGTCCGCAAGGTTGCCGCACACATTGTTAAGAAGGTCGCGGACAAGCTCTGCGCGCTTTATAACAAAGACCGCGCAGGTTTTGAGCGCATCTGGGGTGACATCCGGCCGTACATTGAATACGGCTGTATGCGGGATGAAAAGTTCTATGAGCGCGTCAAGGACGTGATGCTGTTCAAGGATACCGACGGCAGTTTTGTCACTGTTTCCGAGTATCTCGACGGCGCGACTGAGGGTACGGTCTATTATGCGTCCGAGGGGGAAAAGCAGGGATATTATATCTCTCTGTATAAGGAAAAGGGCCGCCGTGTGCTGCTGCTGGACAAGCTGATGGATGCGCAGTTCATCCAGTTCATCGAGTCGAAGAATAATAAGCTGAAGTTTGCCCGCGTTGACGCGGACGTCGATGCGCTTGGCGAAAAGGCCGAAGACAATGCCGACCTGACCGCGCTGTTCCGGAAGGTATCCGGACGCGAGAATTTAACCGTGCATTATGCTTCGGTCGAGGGCGGCGCGCCTGCGTTTATCCGTGTGAGCGAAGAATCGCGCCGGATGGCGGATATGCTTCGGATGTACGCGCGCGGGGAAGGGCCGGAGGTTCCCGTCGGCGAGGAACTGGTCGTAAATTCCAAAAATGTCCGCGTCGCCGCGCTGTCCGCCGCGCTTTCGGATGAAAGCAGGGAAGGAGTCTGCGAGCTTGCCGCCAAGCAGATTTATCTCTCGGCGTTGCTGCTTTCGCGCGGTCTGACCGAGCAGGAACAGACGGCGTTTGCTGAGCTGAGCGACCGGCTGCTCGGACAGCTTATTCCGTAAAAAGACCTGAACTGCGTTGGATTGAGATTCTTCTTTCAGCGTATTTCAAAAAACGATCATTACCGCTTGCGGTGAAAACGTTCGAGAGGGAGCCTGACAACGGTTCCCTCTCGAAACATTTTATGATCCGTCCCTTGCCAAAGCGGAAAGCCCTTTTTACGCGTCTCCCTGTTCGGGAATCAGAAACGCCGCCGCGATGTAAGCGACCAGTCCCAGCCCGCCGAAGAAAACGGAAACGATGGCCGCCACGCGGATGATGTTCACGTCCAGCCCGAAGTAATCGGCCAGTCCGCCGCATACGCCGCAGAGCTTCTTGTCGTTGCGGGATCTGTACAGCTTTTTTGCCACAATACAACACTCCTATTCGCATGAAAATTCAATAAACCGTTTTGACCTGAAAGATACGAAGTGCGGATTGAAGGGTTTGCTTCCGTATGCCGCCCGCATAAAATGCGGGGGATTTACCGTTCAGGCTCTGCTTTTTCTGCAAATCCGAAAGAACGGTTCTGCGGTTGATAACGGCATTACTTCTTCAATTCGCAAACCGTTACGCCCAAATCGCCTTCGCCGTAGCGGCCGCTGCGGTAGGAAACGACGCGCCGGTCGTTTTTCAGATGCTGCCAGAGGGCGGCGCGCAGCGCGCCCGTGCCCTTGCCGTGGATGAGCGTGACTGTCTCATATCCGGCCATGATAGCCGAATCGATAAAACGGTCGGCCATAAACCACGCGTCGTCGCCGTACTGCCCGCGCAGGTCCAGCTCGTTGCGGACGGCTGCGTTGCCGTTGGCACGGGAAAAGGAGGCCTTCTTCTGTTCTTTTTTCGGCTTCGCGCCCTGCACCAGCCGCAGGTCGGACAGCTTGACCTTGATGTTCCCGGCGCCGGCCTGTACATAGGCGTGCGGTGGGTCCAGCCGCGTGATCGTCCCTTGTACGCCGCCCAGTGATGCGACTGAAACGCTGTCGCCGTGCGCGAAGGGACGCGGCGGCGTATAGTCGCCTTCCTCCTCTCCGGGATCGGGCAGCCGGATGTCCGCGCTGCCGAGCGCTTCCTTGACCGAACGGCGGGATTCCTCCAGCGCCTTGGCCAGCGACTCGCGGTCCTGCTTCTTTTTCAGTTCATTGAGTTCGTTGAATACATAGTTGGCCGATTCGCGCGCGTTGGAAAGGATGCGCGCCGCCGCGTCCTGCGCGGCTTTCAGCTCGCGCTGCGCCTGCTCACGTTCGGCGTCGAGCTGCTTTTTTGTTTCATCCAACAGCCGTTCGGCTTCGGCACGCTGCTTTTCGGCGGCGCGTTTTTCCTTTTCCAGCGTGCTTTCCGCGCTTTCGAGCTTGGAGAGCATATCTTCAAACTGCACGCGTTCGGCGGACATACAGTGCTTTGCTTCCTCGATGATCGACGCGGGAATGCCCAAGCGCTGCGAGATTGCGAATGCGTTGGATTTGCCCGGCAGCCCGATGATGAGCCGGTAGGTGGGCTTGAGCGTGTCTACGTCGAATTCGCAGGAGGCGTTGCGCACGTGCTCATTTTCCATCGCGTAGGTTTTCAGTTCCGCGTAGTGCGTCGTCGCCGCGACCAGCGCGCCCAGCTTCCGCACGTGCTCGAGAATCGCCACCGCAAGCGCCGCGCCCTCAGTCGGGTCCGTGCCGGCGCCCAGCTCGTCGAACAGCACCAGCGTGCCGCTGTCGCAGATGTCCAGAATGGAAACGATGTTGACCATATGTGAAGAGAAGGTCGAGAGCGACTGCTCGATGCTCTGTTCGTCGCCGATGTCGGGCAGCACCGCCGTGAAGACCGGCAGCGCCGACCCGTCGTCGCAGGGGAGAAACAGGCCGGACTGCGCCATCAGCGCCATCAGACCGATCGTTTTAAGCGTCACGGTTTTGCCGCCCGTGTTCGGACCGGTGATGACGAGCGCGTCGGTGTCGCCGCCGAATTCCACCGTGATCGGTACGACAGCGTTTTTGTCGATGAGCGGGTGTCGCGTGTTTTTCAGTCGGATGACCCGTCCGTCCGGCCGAATCACAGGCCGGATGCCGTTGACCTCAAAGGAATACTGCGCCTTGGCGAAGATCACTGCCAGATCGGTGATGACGCGGTAATTCAGCAGCAGGTCTCTTCCGAAAGAGGCCGCCGATGCTGACAGTTCGGACAGGATACGATCAATCTCGTGCTTTTCACGCCCGTGTAACTCACTGATGCGGTTGTTGAGGTCGAGGATGTCCAGCGGCTCAACGAACAGCGTGCCGCCCGATGACGACGTGTCGTGCACGATGCCCTTGATCTCCCCCTTGTGCTCGGCCTTGACGGGGATGACGAACCGGCCGTTGCGGACGGTCACAAGCCCCTCCTGCAAGTATTTCGAATACGAACCGGAGGTGTAGCGCGCCAGCCCGTCGCGCACGGTGCTCTCGCATTTGCGGATGCTCCGGCGGATGGAAAACAGCTCGTCGGACGCGTTGTCCGAAATGATGTCCTCCGCCGCGATGGCGCCGGAAATGGATTTTTCCAGAAAATTGTTTTCGGTCAGCAGGCGGAAGAATTCGCCCAATACGCCCGCACCGCCGCCTGCGCCGTATTTCTTCAGCGCGCTGACCGTGCGCAGCAGCGACGCGATGTCCAGCAGCTCGCGCGGGGTCAGCGTCGCGCCTTTGGCGGCGCGCTCAATGTGCGGGGTGATATTTTTTGCACGGCCGAACGGCGGCTGTGATTTGACCGTCATCATCGCGCGCGCGTCCTCCGTCTGCTCCAGCAGCCGGTTGACCGACGCGCAGTCGTCTGCCGGCTGCAAAGCGCGCAGCGCTTCCGCGGCGCCCTCCGTTGCGGCGAGCGAAGCGAGCTTCTCGGTGATTCGGTCGAATTCCAGCACTTTGCCGGCCTTTTCAAAGCCTTTCATAATCGTACGGTTCGCCTTTCTGTATCATTCGCTTGGGATTTGTCTGGTTGTTTTATAGAATTCCAGGGTGGGGAAGGTGCGTTCCAGTTGATTTTGCAGGTGTTTTTCGGCGATAACGCTCAAATCGCGCAGCGCGTCGTCGCTGATGCGGAAAGAAAAAATCGCCTTCGGCTTGGCGGTGCAGATGTAGGCGATCGCGGCGTAGACCGCGCCGGACATCCGGTAGGGCGGCGTCTCTGCAGGCTGCGCGGCTGCGCAGTCGGAGCAGAGGATCAGCCCCTCCGTCAGGAAAAAGTAGCGTTCGCCCGCCTCGGAAAGCGGCCTTCCGCAGCCAGGACAGTCTCCGATTGTCGGCTCCAGCCCCGAAAGCGCGGCCAGCCGCAGTTCAAACACCGCTTTGATGAATTCTACCGCAAACAGGTTGCTTTTCAGCGCGTACAGCGCGTTCAGCAGCAGGTTGAGAATCTCGCCCTCGCCGTCGTTGGGAACAACCACCGCTGCGCTCGCCTCGCAGAGATAGGCGGCCAGCGCGAAGCAGTCGAGATTTTCACTCAGCGAAAAAAAGCTGGCGATCAGTCCGCCCTCGAGCAGCGTGTAGAACCCGTTTTTTTCGTACAGCGTCAGGTTGGAATAGGCGTAAAGCTGCGTGCAGCGGCTGAAGGACGCCGTCAGCTTCAGCGCACCCTTGGCTGAAACCGTGATGACGCCGCGGTCGGCCGTCAGCACGGTGATCAGCTTGTCACGCTCGCCGTAAGGCTTGACGCGGATAACAATTCCCGTCGTTTGCACCTGCATCGCGCTTATTCATCCTTATAGCCGAAGTTGGCCACGAGCGTGGGACGGTCGCGCCAATTGTCCTTGACCTTGACCCACAGGTCCAGGAAAATCTTCGTGCCGAACAGCGCTTCGGCGTCCTCGCGGGCGTAACTGCCGATTTTTTTGAGCATCTCACCGTTTTTGCCGATGATGATGCGCTTGTGCGATTCGCGCTCGCAGAAAATCTCGGCGCGCACCGACAGCAGCGTCTTTTCGTCCTTGAATTCTTCGATGACGACCGCAGTGCCGTGCGGAATTTCGTCGTCCAGCAGCCGCAGCATCTTTTCGCGGATGATCTCGGCGATGATCTGCCGCTCGGGCTGGTCGGTGAGCATATCGTCGGGGAAAAAGTGGGGTGATTCGATGAGGAACGGCTCCAGCTCGTCGAAAATGATGTCCAGCCCGTCCTTTTCCAGCGCGGAAATCGGAATTACGGCGCGAAACCGGTATTCGTCGCTCAGCTCGGAAAGGTATTTTGCCAGAAGTCCTTTGTTGATTTTATCAATCTTGTTGATGAGCAGGATGCAGGGAATATCGGACTTGGCAAAGCTGCGCAGCGCCGCCGTTTCGGACGCGTTGAGCGGGACGTCGCACTCGACGACGAAGAGGATGACGTCGGTGCCGCCGGCAGCCGCTTCCGCCGACTTCATCATATATTCGCCCAGCAGGGTTTTCGGCTTGTGCAGTCCCGGCGTGTCGGTAAATACATACTGTGTTTCGCCCTTTGTCAGAATACCGGTGATGCGGTTGCGCGTCGTCTGCGGCTTGCGCGATACGATGGCCACCTTTTCGCCCAGCAGCGCGTTGAGCAATGTGGACTTGCCGACGTTCGGCTTGCCCATGATCGATATGAAACAGGTTTTTTGTGCCATTTTCGGATTCTCCTTCCTTCAGCGTTCGATGCCCAGTGCGGACAGGACCTCGCGCTGACGCGTCTCCATCTGCGCGCGCTCGTCCTCGTTCTCGTGGTCATAGCCGATCAGATGCAACGCGGCGTGCGCGGCGAGAAAGCACATCTCCCGCTCGAACGAGTGCCCGTATTCCTCTGCCTGCGCCTGTGCGCGCGGCACGGAAAGGACGATGTCGCCCAGCAGCGCGGGCAGCTCAGGGGTGCCGAAGTCGAACATCGGGAACGAAAGCACATCGGTTGCGCGGTCGACGCCGCGGTATTCCCGATTGTAACTGCGGATGGTTTCATCGTCGCAGAAGAAGATGTTCAGTTCAAATGTATGGTTGGGGTATTCCGCCTCAACTGCCGTGCGTATCGTTTTTTTTATTTTTTCCAAAAGCGTACGGCTGAATCGGATGCCGGATCTGTTTTGGGTATGGATGGCGATCATTTCGCTGCCCCTTTGTCGTCTTATTTTCGCCTGAACGTCCGCGCGGGCGTTTGCGCGCGCGCTTTCTGGTTCTTCTCGTAAGCGAGGATGATCTTCTGCACCAGCGGATGACGCACCACGTCCTTGTGCGTGAAATGGAAAATCGCAATACCGTCGATGCCGTCGAGGATGTCCACCGCTTCAATCAGACCGCTTTTTTTGATGAACGGCAGATCGATCTGCGTCACGTCGCCGGTGACGATAACCTTGGAGTTGTTGCCCAGACGGGTGAGGAACATCTTCATCTGTTCGGGCGTGGTGTTCTGCGCCTCGTCAAGGATGATGAACGCATCGTCCAGCGTGCGGCCGCGCATATAGGCCAGCGGCGCGATTTCTATGGTGCCTTTTTCCAGATATTTTTGAAACGAATCGTTCCCCAGCAGCTCGCCGAGCGCATCGTACAGCGGACGCAGATAGGGGTCGATCTTGCTTTGCAGGTCACCGGGCAGGAAGCCGAGCTTTTCGCCCGCTTCCACAGCGGGACGGGTGAGTACGATGCGCGAAATCTGCTTCTGCTTGAGGGCCGTCACCGCCATGGCTACGGCCAGAAAGGTTTTGCCGGTGCCTGCGGGACCGACGCCGAACACGATCGTGTTCTTTTTGATCCTGTCCACATAATTCTGCTGGCCGACGGTTTTCGGCTTGATCGGCTTGCCGCGGCTGGTCAGACAGATGCAGTCGTTATAGATAGCCGAAAGCTCATCCTGCTTGCGTTCGGAAACCATTGACACCACATAGTTGACCGTGTTGATGTCGATATTGCCGTTGACTGACGAAATCCGCTCCAATTGCTCGATGACCGTCGCGGCCATCTGTACGTTGTCGGCGTTTTCGCCGGTGATAACAATGCCGTTTTCACCTGCGGCAATGCGGACGTTGAAGGCTTTCTCGATTGTGTCGGTATGCGAATCGAGCGCGCCGAACAAGGAGAGAACAAAATCTATCTGAAGGGATCCGAGTACCTTTTCTGTCATGTTTGTGTCCTTTCTTTTTATTTTCATCATATTCTCATATAGGAGGACGTCAAAAACAAGTTTCACGTGTGCGGTCCGAACAGGAAGGAGTGCTTCATAATATACATGCTTGCTTTTTCGGTAGCTTTAACGCTTTTGCTTGGATGGCTTTTCTGCACCGCCGATATGACAGAGTGCCGAAGCCTTGTTCGCACATATTTACTGCACCGTCGGTATGGAAGCAGCCAAAACGCGGCGCAGGGCGCAGCGTTTTGACAGGGGTGCCGAAGCCTTGTTCGCACATATTTACTGCACCCCTATTATACCACATTTATGTTAAAATGTATATAGTTTTTTATTTATCATTGACAAACAAAAATTTGTATGATATAATGAAATCAATAATTTAAACGGAGGGATTTCTATGAACAGTGCCAAGCGCGCGGCAGCCGTTTTGCTATCCTTGCTGCTGCTTCTATCCATGCTCGTTGCCTGCGATACCGGGGGAGATGAGAGCGATAGCTCCCTTGCATCGTCGGGAGAAACCTCCACTGTTTCTCAGGGACCGCTCGATCATATCGAAACGCAGGATCTCAGCCTGGTTCTTAACGTGCTTGTCGAAGGTGATTATCGAACGACTTATGCTTCAACAGAAGTGCTTGCACATGAAAAGAACCCTTCTCTGCTCAATGAGATGATTGAGGAGCGGAACAATATACTGGAGGCTAAGCTCGGCGTCACGCTCAACGAGATCCGTACCGCTGAATCGAGTACAATGACGGATCTGCTGCGCAACAATCAGCTCAGCGGAAGCATGCTGTATGACATCGTCATGCCCTATTTTCACGATGCTGCGCAGCTTGCGCCTGATGGTTTGTTTCTCAATTTGTATGATTTTGATGAGCAGATCAACTTCGATGCGCCGTATTGGGACAGCCGCTGTGCCGAGGACGTTTCGGTTGCAGGCAAGCTGTATTTTACAACCGGCGATCTTTCGCTGCTCACCTTTGATTGTACGCATTGCCTGATCTTCAATAAAAAGCTTATGCGCGACCTCGGTATCGAGGAAAATCCTTATCAGCTCGTACTGGATGGGGAGTGGACAATCGATAAGCTGCACGAAATGGCCAAGCAGGCTACATATGACAGCGACGGCGTCACCGGGATGACATATAAGGATACTTGGGGGATGTTTATCAACCAGAATTATGCAACAAGTCTGTTCATTGCATCCGGCGAGCGCCTTTCCCGCAAGGATGAGGACGATATGCCGATCATCACGGTAAACTCCGAAAACGCCGTGCGTGTGATGGATAAGATTGTGAGCTTGTTTTCCGATAAAAGCTCGACAATTTTAATCGAGAGTTTTGCTACGGAAGCGACTGCCGGCGGCGGCACCTGTTGGACGGAAGCAACCCGTGCCGTGGCCGAGGATCGCGCACTTTTCCGTTCGATGGCGGTCATCGACTTGAAGGAGCTGGACGAATACGCCGATTTGGATTACGGCATCCTGCCCAGTCCGAAATTTTCTGTCGACCAGGAAGATTATGAATGCTATGTTTCCACCGTTTACGCTTCGTGTATAGCCATTCCCGCAACTCCTGCCGCTGAGCCCGAGCAGATTGCTCTTGCGCTGGAGGTTCTCAATGCCGCCAGCAGCGTGACGGTGCATGATGCATATTACGAAACGATATTGAAAAAGCGCTCCTTGAAAGATGACGAATCCGAGCGTGTATTGGATATCCTTTTTGAAAATCGTGTGTACGACCTCGGCGCCATCTACGGCTGGGGGCAGACCACCGGCATTTTCGATGCGGACAGTCTGACCAATTTTCTCAACGGCATCGCCGTCAGCGGACAGAATACCTTTGCTTCCAAATGGGAAACCATTGAGGGAAAAGTGAAAACCGGAATGGAGCAGACCATCGCCGCTTATGAAAATATAAAATGATGTATTTTTAAGACGGAGGGCGCGAGCCCTCCGTCTTATATGTGCAGGAGGCTGCGGACGACGCACAGAGAGGATTTTACCGTATTATGTGAACGTTGTATGTTTCTGATTTTGACGGCACGCTGCCGAATCGGGATGAGAGGTCCGCAGACCTATAGGTGGGGACTATAAATGTGTTACCGGATGCCGGTATGCTGTCTACGTCGAGGTTCCTGAAAACCCCGCGCGTTGTGACAGCTGGACTGCGGATAAGATTTTCGATTCTTGTATACAATGGCGCAATGACGGCGTACGTTACAAACGGTTCTTCGATTTCCGAACGTTTTTCAGCAAGGAGTGGTTTTAAGTTATCCCATACTGAAGCAACCAAATATGAAGACAGCAAAAAAGAGATTCTGAATCGGAAGCAATTCACCTGTTTTCAAACTTGTTTGACATGACAAATCCTCCTATGGCAGTTTTTTTGTTTTACCATAGGAGGATCTTCTTATTGTTTTATTGTCTGTTTTTTGTAAACTTGCGCAATGACGTTCCCTCTGTTCTCCTTTTCTGAGTATGGTATTAAAACATTTTAAATGTTTCATTCCTACTGTTTTCTGAAAATGCAATGGATTTGCCGATTACCTATTATTGCGCGTCGGCTAAAATCTGTGCCATTTCGCCCACATTTTTCATGGATGACACCTGTTTCATTGAAAATTTGACGCCGAATTCATCCTCCACTGCAGCAATGAGCTGGATGTGCGTGAGCGAGTCCCAGTCCTCGATGTCTGCGGCTGTAGTTTCAGCGTTGACAGTGATGGAATCGTCGTCGAAAACCTCACGAAAAACTTCATTCAGGCGGTTATAGATTTCGTTCATTTCGTTCCTCCATTTACAGTAATGAACCGGTTTTTCTTTTGATAGCCGGCAGTTTCCAGCTCCCAGACGGTGCTTCCGTCATTGTCGGCCACCTTTGTAAAGCCGAAATCGGCGTAAAGCTCGCGCACCATCCCGTTTTTCGCGGTGGGGTAGTAATACCCGATCAGCTTTGTGATACCGCGTGAGACAGCCGTTTCGACCAGCGTGTCAAGCATCGCATATTCCATATCCCGCTTCAGTACACGGCAGGACATCAGCCACAGGTCGATGTGCAGCTCGCAGCCGCGGATTTCACCGATTACGACTGCTACAACGCCGTTGTCTCCGAATCGGTCGGTCAGTCGCCCATACAGCGTGATGTGCGTCGGGCTGGCGGCGACTGCCTCAATTTCCGCTGCGGTGTAACGTTTTGTCGTCAGGTTGAACTGATTGGACTTATTGGTAAGCTGTGCGATCCGCTGCATATAGGTCTGCGAAAAGGGAAGAATCTCACCCTGCATGTCCAAGGAGCGAAGATAATCGGAATAATCCGCAAAGCTCTGCCGCTCTGCTTCGCGCAGCGCATTTTCCTTGTACATCTCGTTGCGCCGCAGATCGTCAGCCGACAGGGAAGTGACTTCGAAGTATGCATTGCGGTCGAGAATGCGGATATAATTCTCCACTCCCTCCATTTCCGGAACTGCCGTCGACGGCAGCGAAGACGCCACGATATGCCGTTCAGCCGGATTGTCGTCGGCAAAGACAACCGAATCGGTCAAAAGGTTCAGTATACGCGCTGTTTCCGCAATGTTGCGATCCTTCGGCTCCCAATTGGCGCGGATGACCTGAAAATCTTCGGGCGAAAGTGCGGAATCGGGATGCCGCAGACCGGCCAGCGCGTTCTCCGGATCGTTTTTCGAGCAGACCGTCAGCAGTACGCCGATGTCCTTCTGCCGCTTGATATAGCGCTGGAACTCCAGGTAAGCCTGCCCGTTGGGCGTTTCTTCACCCAGCTCCAGCCCTTCCGGGCCGTCATCGCCGACCACGCCGCCCCAGAGAGTGTTGTCCATATCGAGCGCAAGCACCTTTTTATTCCGCCCGAAAATGGATTTGATGATTGATGTAACCTGATGCGCCAGCGACGGGATCGCTTCCAGAGCCATTGCGTATTTGTACATATACCATACCGATTGGTCGGTCCAGCGGTCCAGCCCGTAGCAGGAGGCGGTATAGTTCAGGTCGTGGATATACAAATGCTTCGTATTGGCAGCCGCAAGCTGGAAACGTGCGTTGAGCCGGTTGACGAAGTTCGTCTGGCCATGTATATCGGTCGCATCGCGGTTTCCGTAAAGGCGGTAAAACGGATATTCAAAGTTGTTCTGTACAATTGGGCAGGCAAAGGCTGCGGACAGCTTCTCCCACATTTCGGAAAAGTGCCGTTCGGCCTCTGCCAGCCGCCCCTCGACGGCTTCCGCGCTGTCGTTGGGAAGCGGAAGAAACGGCCCGAGGTTCCGGAAGGTCGTGTGGATATAGATGACGTCCGGCGCAAATGAGGTCAGAGCCGGACAGCCAAACATCGCGTCCTCCCAATACTTTGCGTATTCGGATTGATAGAAAACCGGCCGGATGCCCTCCGCAAGCAAAAACAGTTCGAGCATATCGGCGATGTCGTTGGTCGTAGAGCCGCCGAGGATGGCAATCTTTTTTTCCACCCGCTCGCGGCCGTCGGCCAAAAGCGCCTTTTTCAGCTTCCGCCGTGTGCGGAGGAGCTCTCCGGCGTCAAATGGATAGGCGAGTGCGACTGCCGGATTGACAGTGGATTCCCGAATGTCGTCCATACGCAAACGTCCTTTCGTTTAATAGTTTAAAAGTTTTTCAATATCCTTGTACACGGAGCCGCAGGCTGTGTAGCCGCTCACCGCAAACACGACGTCGGTCGCGCCGACAGTTTGGACAAGCTCCAGTCCGTTCCGTTCGTACGAACGGATGTCGGCAATGTAAATGTTGTCAAATGCAGTGGCAACGAAGGGCGCAAGCGCGTTGCCATAGCTGTCCTTGAAAATGACAAGATTGCGGCCTGTGTCCAGCTCGGTTTCGATATGCACGAAATAATCGTCCGCGCCGAGGAAGGTGGCGTATTTTCCGCTCGTCGAGCCGGACAGGTCGAACAGACAACTGCTGCGCGTCATATCCGGAGAAGAAAGGTCATAATTGCCTTTGTTGTAGAACTTCGCCGTGTAGGAATTCTGCGGTACGTAGTAAACGAAATCCTCCGGGTTGTTTTTGAGCACCTCAGCTTTGGAGAAGGTGTAGAGCGACCCGACGAAGCCGCTCTGTGTTTCCTTCTGAAATTCACTTAAATCGGGATAAGGGACGCCTGCGATTCGGCAAAGCTCTCCCGTGGCGTAATATGCCGCCAGCGCATTCCAGTGATGCTCGGTACGCGGGTAGATAGGTTCGTCGGTATGTGCCTTCAACAGATTATAAATGTCGACGTTTTCCACGCCCTCCGGCAGATTGTCATAGATGGCGTCGAACGCACGTTGTCCGTAAGTCAGAAGATATGAATAGTTGCTCGGCGCATAATAGGAACTGGCATGCGGTACGACGAGGGAATAGAGACGTATATCGTCGTCCAACGCTTCACGCCATTTGCCCAGAAGCTGTGCATAGGCCGCAGCGCTGCTCGTGCTGCCGTAAAACATTTCCATTCCCATCGTGCCGGAAATCAGCACGCCGTTCACTTCATAGCCTTCGTCGTTCGTTCCGAGCGGCGGCTGCGAGGCTTCGCTGCTTGTTTCAGAGCTGACGTCCGTTGATTCTGCGCTGTCATTGCTGTTTTCTGCCGATGAAGCGTTTGTATTGTCCGTTTCGGAGGAAGCATTCGGCAGAGAAGCAGGGCCGTCACTTGCTGTTGGACGAGAGGAGGCTGCGGACGACATATCCGATGATTCGGAGACATCATCGTCCAATCCGCAGGCCAGCAGTGTGGTAAGTGTGATAAGGAAGGTTAAAAGGAGTGCAATGATTTTTTTCATTTTGGTTCTTTATTGATCCCAGGACGAATCCCATGCATATTTTCCGCCCGCTGTGCGAATGGTTTCGACATACTGATAATTCGAACCCATTGGTGTGAAGGCGCATACGGCAAAAAGTACGTCAGTCGCACCGACTTCCTGAATAAAGTCGATTGCATTGAGCGGGAACTTGCGAATGTCGATGGCGTAGATCGTTTCAAACGAGGATAGCAGCATCGGAACGAGCGCGTTGCCGAAGCTGTCCTTAAACACTACGCAGGTACGGCCGTTCTTGACGTCGGAATTGATTTTGATGGAGTAATTGTCGCCATCCATGAAAATCATATACCATGCGCTCGGCAGATCGTCCGATACGTACATATAGCAGGAGTCCTTGGTCCTGATCAGCTCCGAGTAATCATAGGAATACAGCTCCATTGTGTATTCGCCCGGATATTCATAGTAGAAGAATTTGTCGGGGTGTTCCTTCAGGATCTGCTGCTGTGTGGCGGAATAGAGCGACCCAAGGAAGGGCATCGGCGTGCCGTCCTCGTAAAATTTGCCGCTGTAAGTGTATTTTGAGAGGTCATCCTCAAACGGAACGTTTGCTATCTCGGCAAATTTTTTCGCCGCCCAATAGGCGCCGTACTGGGTCCAGTGATGTTCGGTACGGAAATAAATCTCTTCTTCGTCGTTCTTATGTTCCGCAGTGATGTCATAGATGTCCACCGGCGTTACGCCGTCCAGCCACTCGTACACATAATCGATTTTGTCCAATTGCTTGCCGCCATACTGGTCCTCATATTTCTCGGGCATATAATAAGCAGCTGCGGTCGGGATGATCATATTGTAAATATTGATGTCGTCGCCTAAGAAATGGCGGTATCTGTTGAGGTACCGGGCGAAAAGCTGCCCGTTTTCATAGGAGCCGCCGAAGGGTTCGACCGCACGGTAATCTTCCGTGAAAATGATGCCTTTGAATTCATACTCATTTCCGCCTCCCGTGGAGGAAGATGTGTCGGTCGTCCCGCCGTCGGATACGTTGGGATCGTCGCTCGGCGCACCGATGATGGGAGAACTGCCGTCCGTCGAAGCGGTACCGTCGGGTTGGGATTCGCCTGCCGATGCACCGGGCGTGGAGGTAGTGCCTCCGGGATTATTGCCGCACGCGGCCAGGATTGCGGACAGCGTGAGGGCGATAAGGAGAAGCATAGCTGCGAGTTTTTTCATTTTTGAATACCAATTACGCGTCGCACCGGGCGGACGCGCCCTTTCTTTTTATGGTCACTGTTTTATCCGTTGGCCAACGGGTCGGAAACCAGCCCGTCCGGCCGTTCGTCATCGGAGGGGTTCGGCGGTTTGACATCGATCACGCCCTCCTTCGGCTGGATGCCGAAAAGGGCACGGATCTCGGTTATGATGTTTTTGAAAGCATCGCGCCCGGGCGCCGTGTCGGTGAAATATTCGGTGATGCCGGCCGTATATTCGGCGTTAAAGTAGGATTCAAACGAAAACTCGGGAAACTTTGCCAGCTCTCTGTTTTCAATCCCCGAATATGTCGGACGCGGTGCAAGCAGCAGATAAGCGGATATCCCCAGTCCCAGCAGGCAGAGTACGACAGCGTTGACTGCCTTAATAACAGTCGGCGCATTGGATTTTTTGACTTTTTCCTCCATATAAGTGCCTCCTTAAAACCGGAAATAGAGAAACGGATTGTTCGTTGTGTCGATAAGCATAATCGAAGAAACCACCAGCAGCCCCACGTTCGTTACCGTTGTGATTGCACCTGCAACGGCCGCACGTGTGGTTGTTTGAGAAACGAAATTCTTAATTTTCGGCAGAATCGGCATCGAAAGCAGCGCTGCACCGAGTATGAGAAACATATTCTGCAGAATCGCTGTCTCCGTGACCGGATCCAGGAAGGGATTTCCGTTGGCGCCGACCAAACCCTTGAAAAAGAGGCCCAGGTCGGTCAGATTTTCAAATTTGAAAATGCCGAAACCGATGACAATGACCAAAAGCGAATACAGGTGCGCCAGTGGAGCGGGAATACGTTTCATCCGCTTTTTGCCGATAAGTGTTTCGAGAAAGATGAAGCAGCCGAAGTACAATCCCCAGAAAATGTAGTTCCAGCTTGCACCATGCCAAAAGCCTGTGCAGAACCAGACGAGGAACAGACTTACATATTTGCGGCGCTTGCCGAAAATCGGTACATACAGCAGATAATCGCGGAAGAAGGTGCCAAGCGAGATGTGCCAGCGCTGCCAGAATTCCGCGATGCTGCGGGAAACAAACGGATAGCGGAAGTTTTCATCGAAGTGAAATCCAAGCATCCATCCCATACCGATGGCCATGTCTGAGTATCCCGAAAAATCATAGTAGACATACAGAGCAAAACAGATTACGCCCACCCAAACGCCCGCGATCGAGCTGCTTTCCACATGCAGCACGCCGTCGCTGAGACCGAAAAGCTTGTCCACAACAATAGAAATATTGTTGGCGATAATCGCCTTCTTCGCCAGACCGACGATGAAACGCGTCAATCCGTCGGAGAAATCGCTCAGTGTGGTTTTGCGCTCCGAAACCTCGCGTTCGATTGTCTCATACCGCACAATCGGACCCGCAATGAGCTGCGGGAAAAGCGAAATGTACATCAGCAGATTGAAAAAGTTATGCTGCACCTGCACCTTTTCCCAATGACAGTCAATCACGTAGGAAATGATCTGGAAGGTGAAGAAGCTGATGCCGATGGGCATTACAATGTCGGGAACGGGGATTGAGGAGCCGAACAGCGCATTGATGTTCTCCACAAAGAAACCGGCGTATTTGAAGACTGCCAGCATCCCGAGGTCGAACACGAGCGTAAGTGCGACGATCACCTTACCGTGTGCGCGGTGGTTTTCTATGAGAAGGCCGGCGACATAATTGACCAATGCCGACAAAATAAGCAGAAAAACATAAAACGGCTCGCCCCACGCGTAGAAAAAGAGCGAGGCGACAATGAGCACCGCGTTTTTCCACGCGATGGAGCGTACAAGGAAATACAATATCAGCGTTGCGCAGAGAAAAATGTATATGAACAGCAAATCGGAAAAGACCATGCGGTGCCCTCCAAACAAATTTTGGCAGCCCGTTGCGCGCCGTAGATAGAATAAACCATTCGACGCATTCTGTCAACCGGGAAAGCCGAAAATATTATGTTAAATTTGATTGTCATTATGTAAAAGGCGATTATTTTGTCCGGCGGACATTCAGACCGCTCTTTTCTGCGAGAAAGGCAGCGAATTCCGATTCGTCTCCTATGGTAAAACACCCCTTTCGAAGCACGGCGTGACCGCCTTTGATGAGCAGGAAGAAATAGCGGTCGTTCTCTTTGATGGCGGTGATGTCGCTGTATGCGTTATCGTCCTCGCAGTAGGAGCAGCGGAAGCCGTCGTCGCGAAATTCGACCCACATATCGAACGGCTCATAATCGGCGGCGTATTTTTCCACGGAACGGCCCAACAGCCAGGGGTAGAGCAGCGTCAGCGCAACAAGCAGCAGGCCGCATACGGTCATTACGACGCCCCAAGCGGTTTCGCCTGTTGTCAGGTTGTACACGCCGAAGACCAGCAGAAGTGCGGCAAGTATGTAGTTCAGGATTGCGCGAACCGGCGAGAGTGAGGTGAAAAAGGCTCTCGTCAGCACGACGTAGGTTTCCTTGTCGCTTTTGTGTTCGTTTTTGAAGCGTATCATTCGTTTTTATCCTTTCTTGTGCGTTTGGCTTTTTCTTCTTTGTATTTTTCAAACAGCTTATTGTTGAACAGAAGCGCGTTTACCTCTGCACCGAAGAAAACAATGTACATACAGGCATAGAGCCAGAGCATCAGGAATACCACTGTCGTCAGGCTGCCGTAAAAGGTCGTCGAAGCGATTCGGTCCACATAAACCGAATAAAGAAACGAAAACCCGATCCAGCCGATTGAGGCGAGCGTTGCACCCGGAAACTCATAGAGCAGCTTCGTTTTGCGTGCAGGCAGAAATTTATACAGCAATGTGAAAAAGACCGATAATACTGCCAGCGAAACAACGAACCTCATACTGATAACCACGAAGGCCAATCGTTCCAGCCGCGGAAATGTTTCGATCAGCCAGTCATAAATGCGGTTGCCGAACACGAGGACCACCAGCAGCGCGACGAGAATAATGAGAAAGGCAAAGGTGTAAAACAGTGCCAGCAGCCGTGTTTTGATATAGCTTCGTGTTTCCTTTACATCATACACCGAATTCAGTCCGCTGACGATGGAATAAACGCCGCGTGAAGCCGACCAAAGTGCGGTGACGGCTGAAATGGAGATGATGGCGCCCGAAGAAAGCACGGGAATCTCCGTAACCGTGGTCTGAAAAAAGTCGGAAAAGCTCTTCGGAAAAAAGGTCTGTGAAAAAACGAACAGCTCGTCGGTAGAAAAGGGAAGCTGCTTGAGAATGGCCGTCAGCAGCATCACAAAGGGGAAAAAAGAGATGATCGTGAAAAAACTCGCCTGCGCCGCAAACGCGCCTACGGCGTGATCATCGAATTTTTGGATAAAATACTGCACGACGTCATATAGAAAACGGATGACCTTTTTAATCGTTTCCACCTCCGTAATGGAACAGGATGTTACAGCGTATATTTTCGCAGAATATATTTGGCCAGCCTTCCCAGCGCCCAGAGCAAAACGGCGGCAAACAAAAGCAGCCCGCCGAGCAGTAAAAGCCGGGTGTACGAAAGTGCCGTCAATTCGAAAAAGCTGCCGGCAAAAAGGTTGAGCAGTATGAATGCCACTGCAACGGTGATCAGCAGCGCCGCACGAAGCAGGTTGAGCGGCCGGCACACCGTGTACAGAATCATGATTGCCGCTCCTCCGGTCACGGCTACGGCGATCGTTGAAAGCTCCGGCTGTGTTAAATGCAGCAGCGGCTTAAACAGGAACAGCACCGAAAGCGACAGGAAGATCGTCAGCGCGCCGGGTACGGCCTTGACGATGACGTTGCGGAAGAACGAACCCTGAATGCGGTCTCGGTTCGGCGTGAACGCCAGCACCATAGACGGCATCCCGATGGCCAGAGAGCCAATAAGCGTGGTCTGGATGGGCGCAAAAGGATAATGCATTCCCGGCAGGAACAATAGAAGAATGGCCAGCAGCGTGGAATAAAAAGTTTTGACCAGAAACAGTGCGGCTGAGCGCTGAATGTTGTTTACGCTGCGGCGCCCCTCGGCAATCACTGCGGGCAGCGGATCAAAGGCGGAATCCATCAACACGAGGTTTGCGACATTTCGCGCCGCGTCGCTGCCGCCCGCCATCGCGATGCTGCAGTCAGATTCCTTGAGCGCCAGTACATCGTTGACACCGTCGCCGGTCATTGCAACCGTATGCCCGTTGGATTTGAGGGCGAGCACAAGCGATTTTTTCATTTCCGGCGTCACTCGGCCGAACACGGTATATTTTCCGGCCGCACTGATGACCTCGGCATCGGTTTTAAGCGTGGAGCAGTCGATGTACTTTTCCCATCCGTGTACGCCGACGGTCTTTGCAATGCCCGCGACTGTCTGCGGACTGTCTCCCGAGATAATTTTAATGTCTACGTCCTGCGCATAGAAATATTGCAGCACTTTTTCCGCGTTCGGTCGGATACGGTCGCGCAGCAGTACCAATGCGACCGGTTCCAGGCCGTCGGGAAGATGGGATGCGCTGCATAAAGTATTTGAAAAAGCGAGCACAATTATACGGTAATCACCCGCATAGCGCCCGACAGCGTCCGCCAGCATGGCGGACGGCGAAGGGAAAAGGAATTCGCAGGCGCCCATCACATAACAGCCGTTGTCACCAAAGTTGGCGCCCGACCATTTCGTCTTGCTGGAAAAAGGAAAAGCCTCCGTTGCGGGCAGGCTTTCGCCATCCTGAAAATGCGCGCGGATTGCCTCGGCGGTTGCGTTGGTGTCGCCTGTCGCGGCACAGAGCGAGCGCAGCGCCGTCCCAAAATCGATTCCTTCCCGCAGCGGTACAAGGTCGACGACTTCCATTCTTCCCTCGGTAATCGTGCCGGTTTTATCCAGACAGAGCGTGTCGGTCCGCGCAAGCATTTCAATGGCGTACAAATCCTGCACCAGCACGCGTTCGCGTGAAAGCTTGACGACGCCCAGCGCTAGCGCACTGCTTGTAAGCAGCATCAGTCCCTGCGGGATCATATTGATGAGTGCGGCGGCTGTACCGAGGATCGTTTTCGTCAGGTCATGGGCAACGGAATATTCCTTGATAAACAGCGCAATTCCGAGCGGGAGAATGATAACGGACATAATTTTAATGATTCGCTTGAGTCCGGCAATAATCTGACTGGTTTCTTTTTTGATGTATTTTGCACCGGCGGAAATGCGCGAAATGTAGTTGCCGTCCGCCACACGGTCGGCACGCGCGCGGCAGGCGCCCGAAACGACGAAGCTGCCGGCCAGAAGAAGGTCGCCCGGCTTTTTGAACACTGCATCCGACTCGCCGGTAACGAAGGATTCATTGACCTCGCACTCGCCGGTGAGCACAACGCTGTCGGCACAGATCTGGCTGCCGTTGGAGAAGGCCAGTACGTCGTCCAGCACCACCTCATCAATTGGCAGAGAAAGGCCTTCGCCGTCGCGGATGACCGTCACCTGTGCCTGCGAGAGGAAGGAGAGCTTATCGACGACCCGCTTGGCGCGGATTTCCTGAAAAATGCCGATGGCGGCATTGCAGAGTACGACGCCGATAAACAGCGCGTTTTTATATGCACCGACTGCCAGTACGGCGGCTGCCAGCAGCAGATTGATGATGTTGAACAGCGTCAGAAGGTTGTCGCTTAGGATGCGCGCATAGGATTTGGATTGTACGCTGGCATTTTCATTATTCAGCCGCTCCTCTTTGCGTCCGGCCGCTTGTTCTTTTGTCAGCCCGTGCGCGGGAGAGGGATTGTATCGATCCGCGGCCTGGGCGCGAAGCGCGAAGGGAGGGAGCTTGGCGTTGCGTTTCAACTTCCTGGGGGCACTTCCTTTCCGTTTCCTCATTATATCATGCAAAATCCCGCTTTGCAAGCGTAAATCCCGGAAATCAACTCTATTTCCGATTGTATGCGCAGGCAGGAAAAAGAACGCATTTTATAACGCGTTCTTTTTGTTTATTTAAGATAGATTCAGACTGATTCCCGTAAATGCGGCCTGAACAGGGTCGTACATCAGCGTGATGCTGTTGTTTTGACTCGAAATGTACAGCAAAAGCTCGCCGTCATAAGAGAAGCCGTCGTAGTTATAAATTTCCTCAAAGAACATATTCACGATTTGTGCACGGTATTCTGTGGGAATTCTGTAAAGTAAGTTGGTCAGTGCGTATAAAAATTGATCAACCATTCCCAATTTGCTGTTGTCGAACTCATAACCGTAGGTATAAATTTCATATACCACTCTTAAAAAATCTTTTCCCTCTCCATATGCGTCACCAAGTTCTTTATGTGCTTCATTAAGAATTTCATTCGAAGCAAGAATACGCTCTTTTGGAACGCAATGGTAATAAACGATATTGAAATCATAAGTCCGCAGCACGATGTTCAGAATATACTCGCGATTTTCGCAGCTTCGAAAGACAAGATCCTTAATGTAAATGAAAGCAGTGTCGGGAACAGATATTGCGGTGTCAAAAAACACATCGTCAGCCGCTTCGACCGAAGAAAGCATTTGCAAATAATTCTTGATCGTCCCATTAAAATAATTCCGCAGATGTTCGGCGCTCGCCTCGTCCAGATCGCTTGTTCTCACACTTTCGGAATATCGCTCGGAATCGTGGTCGGCGATTTTGTCCCACGGATAGAGCAGCAGCGGCTCCTTCGCGTCAACGAACAGCAGACGGCTGTCCGGCGCATCATGACGGACGATAGAGGCGTCATAGATTTTTGCGTTACGGATGAGGAAAAATGAGCCGCACAGTCCCGCAGCAAGGATCAAGAGGATCAGCAGATAAGGCAGGAGCAGGCGTAAAAGTTTGCGTATTTTTTTCATAATGCCGCTCCTTTCCTATCTTTTGTCCTTTGGCAGCGCAGGCTGACGGTGACGACCGTTCCCTTGCCGGGACTGCTCTTGACAGCCAGCGAAGCGCTGTGCCGCGCGGCGATCTCCGCGCAAAGCGAAAGTCCCAATCCGGCACCGCCGTTCTTGCGCGAACGGGATTTGTCGGCCATATAAAACGGCTCGGCAATGTGCCGGAGCTGTTCGGGGTTCATACCCATGCCGTTATCTGTGACGGTGATGCGCAGGATGTCGCCGTCCGGAATAGCTTGCAGCATTACGAAGCTGCCCGCGTCGCTGGCCTTAATGGCGTTGTCAATTAAATTATACAGAAGGGAAGCGAACAGGGTTCGGTCCGCGTGGATCGTGCATTCGGCAGGATGGGCGGTGAACGAGATTTCCTTCTTGACTGCCATCGGCATAATGGTAACGCGAATATCGGCAAACAGATCGGGAATATACACATCCTCAAATTCCAGCGGAGCGTTTTCGGTCGTGGACAATTCCAGCAGCTTGGCGGAGAGGTTTTTCAGCCGCTTCGTTTCTTCTAAGATAATACCTGCATATTCGGTGCGTTCCTTTTCGGTCATTGTCTTCTTTACACGCATAATGTCTGAAAATCCAAGGATGGATGTCAATGGTGTTTTCATTTCATGTGCAAAATTATCGACAAATTGCTTACGGCCGTCCGCAATCGCCTTAAGCGCATTCACGTTTTCGTTGATGGAATCGGACATGACGTTGATGTTGCGCGCCAGCTCGCGGAATTCGTAGCCGCCGTGCTCCGGCAGCTTGAGGTCGTAGCTGCCGCCGGCAATTTTTTTTAGCATATGGTTGACGCGCTTGAGCGGAAGCAGTCGGTAAATCAGGAACGCGATGATCACCGCTGCGGCCACCGCTGCGCCAAAACTCACGATCGCCGCCCGCCGAAGTTCGGCATAATGACTATCGAAAATGCTGCTCAGGTCAGCCACTGTAATGATGATATACGGTTCATTTTCGATATAGTTGCGCGAGCCGGTCAGCAGATAGTGCATCCCGCCGTCATTGAGCATGTAGGTGAGGACCTCGTTGTCGGATTCGCGCAGCGCGTCGGTGTATTCGGCACAATTCGAAAGCGGCTCAAAGCTGTCGGAACTGATGTTGCCGTTTTCGGTCAGCACGAGTGTTTTGCCGTCGACAATCAAAGGCTCTGCGGTCAGAGATACAATATGAGACTCCGCTTTCCCGGGCGACAGCAGCGGCACGTTGCTGCGTATCCGCTCGTACAACACATTATTTGTAATGGTGGATACAACGAAGCTGTGTTCGGACAGCCGCCGCTCGGTTTCCTGCCGAATAGAGGAACGGAAGTTGTTTAACAGCACCAGCAGTGTCGTACCGCCGGCAGCAAGGATAACGCAGGCGAGCGAGATGCAGAAAACTTTTTGCCAGAGTTTCATAAAATGAGATCAAACTCCTTTTTTGTGCCGTCCGGCGCCGTTTTAGCGGCCCTTTTCCAGACGATAGCCGAGCTTGGGGATGGTAATCAGCTTGCCCTTGAGACCCATCTTGCGTCGAAGCTGCTGTACGTGGATATCCACCGTGCGGCTTTCGCCTTCAAAGCGGTATCCCCATACCGAGGCCAGCAGCCGTTCACGGGTGAGTGCAATGTCGACGTTTTGCATAAAAAAGACCAGCAGCTCAAATTCCCGAGGGGTGAGGGTGATCGCCGTACCGCCTTTTGTGACGGTGTGGCGGTCCACGTCGACCGCAATGTCGTCATAAGTCAACAGGCTATTGCTTTTGTGTACGCGGCGCAGCACCACTTCGATGCGTGCCAGCAGTTCGACGGCTTCAAAGGGTTTGACAATATAGTCCTCTGCGCCAAGGCGCAGCCCTTTGACCTTGTCGGAAACATCCTGCAGGGCAGTGAGAAAGATGACCGGCGTTTCCTTATGGCGCACCTGTTCCATGACCGAGAAACCGTCCTCGCCGGGCAGCATAATGTCCAGCAGCACCAGATCGTAGCCGCCGTACAGGATCATATCCACTGCCGATTTGCCGTCCGCACAGGACGCGAAGGTATGTCCGACAATGGACAGCGCCGCTTCAATCATTTTTGTTATATTTTCATCGTCCTCGACAATGAGAATTCTTGCCATGCCGTTTCCTCTCCTTTATCGGAATCTACCATAAAGCTCCGAGATGCTATGAGATGCAGCCGGTGCGCGGACTCATAGCGTCTCCATTATATCACGTGAAACCGAAGAATGCAATCGGCGTATTCGGCTTCGGCGCAGCTTTTGCATTTCTTTTGCATTTTTATGCGGACTCGAAGCCCTGGCCGGCTTTATACTGATTAAACACAATGAAAATATTTCGATATCGGCTGCAAACTGCTTGCAGATATGCCGCGCCATATCTGTTTTTTTGTGCGGCGCAGCCGCATCGGCTGCCGGTTATATAACAACTGTGAAAAGGAAGAAGGATTCATATGAAAAAAATCGGAAGTTTTATCATTTTACTTGCGTTTGCAGCATTTGTTGGTATGGCCGTTTATTGGTGTGCGTATGATGCAGCAACAACACGGACGACACTTCCGATTTTGTTGAACGTACCGTACATCAATCAGCGGGCGGATTATCCCACCGGCTGTGAATCGGTTTCCGCCGTGATGGCTTTACGGTATTTGGGGGTGGATATCTCCGTGGATACGTTCATTGACGACTGCCTCGATATCGGCGCACCCCCTCATTATGAAGACGGTATCCGTTACGGCTGCGACCCGTACGAGGCATTCCCCGGCGACCCGCGTTCTTCCAAAGGCTATGGCTGCTTTTCACCCGTGATTGAGCGCGCCTGTATCCGCGCAGTTGGCGCGCAGCCTTACACGGTTGAGCGGTTGAGCGGACTAACGCTGGATGATCTTTGTATTCGGTACATCAAAAATGGCATTCCCGTTATTGTTTGGGCGACCATCGATATGACCGCTCCGTCGCCCGGCAGCACGTGGATTGTGCGGGAAACGGGAAGGACAATCCAGTGGATGACGCCGATGCACTGTCTGCTGCTGGTTGGCTATGACGATGAAAACTATTATTTCAACGACCCGTGGCGTGACGCAGCCGTCGCTTATTCGCGCACGGACAGTGCGGCCGCGTATGATGGCTTCGGGCGGCAGGCGGTGGTTATTTATCCGGCAGACGTATAGATTTCGGTTTGGTGTCCAAGAAAAGATGAACACTGTAAGAGATATGCGCCTTTATGCCGATGCAATCTTTGCATCAGGACTCTTTCGGACACACTGAAAAGATGCGAATTGTATGATACCATTGTGCCGCTGTATTTATTCAGCCGGATTTCGTTGGTTCGGGAACGCAGTCAATGCGGACTGAGCGTGTTTGCATACATTGGACAAAAGTGAACAGCCGTTAACGCGTTATTCATACATCCGTTGAAAGCAGATTCGGACGCTTCCAAGTTGTTTGAAAATGAAAAAATGAGACAGTTTGCTTGTACTCCCCTTGAATCAAAAAAAGCATGTCCGTCCTGTGCTTGAAAAGCAGGACAGGCATGCTTTTTTGGGTTTTATCGGACAGTTGCTGCTGTCCGCTTTTAAGCTCAAAGCTTATTCAAGTCAAATTTCAGGCTGATATCCAGTGCTTTCACCGAGTGGGTCAGTCCGCCGATGGAAATCAGATCCACACCGGTTGCCGCTACTTCCGCCAAATCGCGCTCACCCATATTGCCGGAGGCTTCCAGTACCGCTCGGCCGGCCGTAATTTTGACCGACTCCCGCATCAGCCCGCAGCTCATATTGTCCAGCATGATGATATCTGCGCCTGCTTCCAGCGCTTCGCGCAGCTCGTCAATGCTTTCGACCTCCACTTCGATTTTCAGCGTATGCGGCGCCTTCCGTTTTGCCGCGCGAACCGCCGGTGCAATGCCTCCGGCCGCTGCAATGTGGTTGTCTTTAATCAAAATGCCGTCTGAAAGGGAGAAGCGGTGGTTGACCGCGCCTGCCGTGCGCACGGCATATTTATCCAGTTTGCGCAGGCCGGGCATCGTCTTGCGCGTATCCGTGATACGCGCCTGCGTGCCTTCGACGGCGTCCATCGCCTTACGGGTAGCGGTAGCAATTCCCGAAGCGCGCTGCATCAGATTCAGTGCCGTGCGTTCACCCATCAGAATCGAGGCTGCGTTTCCGCTGATCTCAGCAATGATGTCGCCTTTTTCGATGCAATCGCCGTCCGTTTTGTGCTTGATAAGAGAAACCTCGCCGCCCACCAACTCAAACGTGCGTTCGGCGATGTCGATGCCGCAGAGAATTCCGCTTTCTTTGGCACGGAACACGCCGGAGGCGAACGCGTCCTTTGGAACGGTGACTTCGGTTGTGATATCGCCGAACGGGGCGTCCTCTTGCAGCGTTTTCAGGATAATGTCATCAAATTCGTTATACATAGTGCTTCAGTCGGCAAGATAATGCGCGCCGACACTCTCCTTTCTGTCGATTGCGCCGCGGACAATGGCGGATGCATTCATATACATATTGTAGACCTTAAACGCATATGGGTCGGTCAGACGCGTTTCATCCAATTCGGCACCGATGGCGTCGAGAATATCCTTGGCTGCAGCAAGTCCGCGATGCGTGCGTACCGCGCCGGCATATTCACTCATTGTATGTTTGATCTTTTTCTCGGTCTCGGCATAATATTCGAGCGGGCGGGTAAACTCCTTTCGTTCGGTTTGCAGCCGCACAGTCTTACCATCGGCCGTGTTCGGACGGAAATGCGCATTGATATGCCGCGCGCAGCGGCGTCCGAAAACAAGACATTCCAGCAGTGAATTCGAGGCCAGGCGGTTTGCGCCGTGGATGCCGGTTTCCGCGCACTCGCCGCAGCAGTAAAGTCCCGGAATATTTGTCTGCCCGTCCAGATCGGAGCGGATACCGCCCATGAGATAATGCTGCGCCGGGCGGACAGGAATCCAGTCTTCGGTCAAGTGTATGCCGCGGTTTTCGCATTCGCTGAAAATGGTAGGGAAGCGGTTGGAGAAAAATTCGCGTGTCATTGAGGACACATCCAGGAAAACGTTTGTGTCGCCCGTGCGTTCCAGCTCCTTAATGATTTCGCGCGTAACGATGTCGCGCGGCGCCAGATCGGCAAGCTCGTGTCGGCCGGCCATAAACGCTTCTCCGGCTCTGTTGCGCAGGATACCGCCTTCGCCGCGCACGGCTTCCGAAATCAGGAACAGGCGCGACGCTTTGCCGGAGGAAATCAGCGTCGTCGGGTGAAATTGAATCAATTCCATGTCGCACACACGCGCGCCCGCGCGCGCAGCCGCGGCAATTCCGTCACCTACCGCGCCGAGCGGGTTGGTCGTGTATTCGTACACCTGCCCGACGCCGCCGGTGGCAATGATGATGTTTCTGCTGCGCAGCACTTTATAGTCGTCGCCGACGTGAATGAGCACGCCGGAGGCGGCGCCGTCCGCTGTCAGAATGTCCACGAGGTAGGACTCAAAGAAAAAGTGCAGGTTCTCCCGTTCCAGCGCCAACCGGCCGAGCTGCATTGTCGTCTCTTTGCCTGTTGCGTCACCGCCGCAATGGACGATGCGGCGCATCCGATGCCCGCCTTCACGTGTAATCTGCAAATCGCCCTCCGGATTGACGTCGAACGGGATCTGCATATCTATAAGCGTGCGGATGTTTTCCGGCCCCTCCTCGACAAGCACCTTCACCGCTTCCACGTTGCACAGTCCGGCGCCGGCCTTCAGTGTATCGTCGATGTGGTTGACATAATTGTCATCCGCCGTCATCACTGCCGCGATGCCGCCCTGTGCAAGATAGGAGTTGCTTTCGTCGATGTTGGCTTTGGTGACCAGCGCCACCTGAAGCGCCGGATCGACGTGCAGCGCCGCGTAAAGGCCTGCGACGCCGGAGCCGACGATGATGACGTCGAAATCGTATGCGTCGGCTTCAAAGTTGTCAAAGCTGCAAAGGAATCTTCTCATAATGCTAATCAACCATACCTTTCCCGCTGTTGTGCTCTACAGCAGCTCCAGATCATAGGGTGTGTTCTGGTACACGAAATAATTCAGCCAATTGGAATATAAAAGGTGCGCATGCGCCTTCCAGGTATTGACGGGAGGCAGCGCAGGATTATTTTCCGGGAAATAATGCTGCGGCGGCGGCGTGGCAGGGTTAATGGCGCGGTCACGCAGATATTCGAGCCGCAGCGTGTCGGTATCGTACTCGGGATGCCCGGTGATGTAGACCTCGCGGCCGTCGACGGAAGCGGCGATGTAAACGCCCGCTTCGGGCGAATCGGACAGCAGCAGCAGCGCCGGATTCGATTCGATATCGCTTTGGATAACGTAGGAGTAGCGAGAGTGCGGCGCGCAAAACGTCTCGTTGAAGCCGCGCAGCAGGGGATGCGCGGGCAGCCGCGTGCGGTGGCGAAATACGCCGGAGAGCTTTTGCTCGAGCGGATGCTTGTCAATACCGTGGTTGTAATACAGTCCGGCAAACGCACCCCAGCAGACATACAGAGAAGTATAGACGTGCGTTTTGGACCATTCCATGATTGCACAAAGCTCGTCCCAGTAATCCACATCGGCAAAATCCAGCCGTTCGACCGGCGCACCGGTAATAATCAAACCGTCGTATTTTTCCTTTTCGATGGAAGAAAAGGTTTTATAAAAAGTTTCCAGATGCTCCGCAGCGGTGTTTTTGGAACGGTGCGAGGCAGTATTCAGCAGCGTAATATCAACCTGCAGCGGCGTGTTGGAAAGCAGACGCAGCAGTTGTGTTTCGGTCACGACCTTGGTCGGCATCAGGTTGAGAATGGATATTTTCAGCGGCCGTATGTCCTGCGAAACAGCGCGGGCTTCGTCCATAACGAAGATATTTTCGCTCTCGAGGACCTCTTTGGCCGGCAAAGAATGCGGAATTTTGATTGGCATAAGTTGTTTTGCTCCTTACATTTTATCTATTATAGCATTTGTCGGCGTGCTTTTCAATAGAAAAAACGAATAAATGTTGCCAAAACGCTGGAAATCATACGGCAAAAGTGCTATACTATGCTCGTAATCGAAATCGGAAAGGCAGATCACGGTATGCAGACAAAGCTTTATACAATGACGGAGACGACACTTGATCAGACGGTGATAGAAGATTGCGCGGCTATCCTCCGCGCGGGAGGATTGGTGGCTTTCCCGACCGAAACGGTGTACGGGCTGGGGGCTTCCGCTTTCGAGGCGCTTTCCTGCGCACGGATTTTTGAGGTAAAACATCGTCCGGCGGACAAACCGCTGCTTTGTCATCTTGCCTCACTTGAACAGGCGGAAGAGCTTGCGTATTTGACCGATACGGCACGCGCGCTGATATGCCGGTATACACCCGGCCCGCTGACGCTGGTACTGAAAAAAAAGCCCTGTGTACCGGATATTGTTTCCGCCGGCGGCGATACGGTTGGACTGCGCTTTCCTGCCAACCCCATTTGCCGCGCGCTTCTGCAGGCCTGCGGGTGCCCGGTCGCTGCACCGTCGGCCAATCTCTCGTCGCACCCCAGTCCGGTTACGGCCACGCCGGTGATCGGTTCGTTTTACGGCGAGATTGACGCCATCCTTGATGGCGGAAAAACGGTGCTCGGTACTCCCTCGACGATCATTTCGCTGGCGGACGGCAAACCCGCGCTTATCCGTGCAGGTGCGTTGCCGGAGGCGGAATGGAAGGAGATTTTAACTCTATGAAGGTAATCGGCATCTGCGGCAGCAGCGGCAGCGGTAAAACCGAAGCGCTCCGCATTCTCGGCTCGGACGGTATGCCGGTGCTCAACTGTGACGAGGTTTCTCGGCAGGTGATGCAGCCCGGCAGTGCGTGCTGCCGCGAACTGTGCGAAGCATTCGGTAAGGATATTTTGTTGACAGACGGCACGCTTGACAGAAAAAAGCTGTTTGAACTGACCTTTCATGATTCGGAAAAGCACCGTGCGCTCGGACACATTACGCATTTTTACATCCTGCGGGCCATCGACGCCTGGCTGGATGCTCATCGAGCGGCTTCGGCAGTTGTCATTGAAGCGCCGTTGCTGTTTGAGAGCGGCCTGAATAAGCGCTGCGACGGCATCATTCTCATTACAGCGGATCGCACTGGAAAAATCGCACGCCTTGCCGCGCGTGACGGGTTGTCCGCAGATGACGCGGCACTGCGCTTGTCACGCCAGTTGGATGATACGTATCTCGCTTCGCGTTGTGATTTCGTAGTCGAGAATAACGGCTCACTGGAACAGTTTGCAGAAAAGCTGCGCGAGGCGGTCGGGAAGCTGCTTGCGTCGCCGGAAGGGGAGAAATAAGCGTATGGCCAAACGGAAAATTGGATTTGCACTGCTGCTGGCGTTTGTGCTGTTGGCCGCGATTGTCGCAGTCAAGCTATATCTTGACCGCAAAGCGTCCTTCCCTTTGACCTATCGGGAGCAGGTGGAGGCGCTGTCGTCCGAATACGGTGTGCCGGCACCGCTGATTTTCGCAGTTGTCAAGGCGGAAAGCGGTTTTCAGCCTGAGGCGCGCTCTCATGCCGGCGCCTGTGGTCTGATGCAGCTTATGCCGGCGACCTACTGCGAGATTGCCGAGCGGCTGGGGGAGCCCTGCGACGAAACAATGATTTTTGATCCGGAGCAGAATCTGCGCTACGGGGTGTATTATCTTGCGTATCTCTATCGTTATTTCGGCGATTATTATACAGCGCTTGCCGCTTACAATGCCGGTATCGGCCGCGTAAGCGGCTGGGTGGCGGATTCACGCTATTCGGCCGATGGGGTGACGCTGCATTCGATCCCTATTGCAGAGACCGAAACATATGTCCAACGCATACGTGATTACGAGCAAACTTATACGGAAATTTTGGAAAAGGAAGGCTGAAAATGATATGATGACTGAAGAACAGGCAAAAGCGCTGTTGCTCAAGCAGGAAAGCGTCTATACCCGCGCACCGGAGCTTCGGGAAGCGGCGTTCGCTTACTGCGAGGGCTACAAAACGTTCCTGAATGCGTCCAAAACCGAACGGGAAGCCGTGGTATGGGCTGTCCGGCAGGCGGAGGAAAACGGCTTTGTTCCCTATGATCCGGCGGAAAGCTACCGGCCGGGAGACCGTGTATATCAGATAAACCGCGGAAAGAGTGTGACGCTGGCTGTCATCGGTACCGACGCGCCCGAGACCGGTTTTTCGATCGTTGTTTCGCATATTGATTCGCCGCGGCTGGACCTTAAGCAGCGTCCGCTGTATGAGTCGGCCGGTATTTCCTATTTCAAAACACATTACTACGGCGGTATCAAGAAATATCAGTGGACGGCGCTGCCGCTGGCTATCCACGGTACGGTTCTGACCGAATCGGGTAGGCGTGTGGACGTGCGCATCGGTGAAGAGGAAGGGAATCCCGTATTTTTCATCTCCGACCTGATGCCGCATATTGCCAAGGATCAGTATGACAAAAAGCTTGGCGACGCCATCAGCGGCGAAGGGCTGAATATCATCAACGGCTCATTGCCGCTTGGAGAGGGAAACGATGCGGTTAAACTTGGCGTCCTTGCATTGCTGCACGAAAAGTACGGCATCGCGGAAGCTGATCTGCGCACTGCCGAGCTGTCTGCCGTTCCGGCGCAGAAAGCGGTCGATGTTGGGTTCGATGCGAGTATGATCGCCGCTTACGGACAGGATGACCGCGTCTGCGCTTATCCTTCGCTGACAGCGTTGCTTGAGCTGCAAACGCCTGCTCGCACCTGTGTGGTCGTGCTTGCGGATAAAGAGGAAATCGGCTCTGAGGGCGTGACGGGCCTGCGCAGTGCTGCGTTGAAGCATTTTCTTATATCGCTGTGTGAAAATCGCGGCGCGGATTATAAGGTGGTTTTTGCGGCTTCCGACTGCCTTTCGGCTGACGTCGGCGGCGCTTATGACCCCTGCTATGCCGACGCGTATGAAGCGGTGAATTCTTCTTATATGAATCATGGCGTTGCGGTGATGAAATACACCGGCGCGCGCGGAAAGTCGGGTTCGTCGGACGCTTCCGCCGAGCTGCTGGCCAAGCTGGCGTCCATATTCAAGAAACATGGGATCGTCTGGCAGACCGGTGAATACGGCAAAGTTGATCAGGGAGGCGCAGGCACTGTGGCAACGGAGATTGCAATGCTGAATATCAGCGTGGTCGATACCGGTGTGCCGATCCTTTCGATGCATTCGCCGGTGGAACTGGCTGCAAAGGCGGACATTTATATGATGCATCGCGCGGTCAAGGCTTATTTTGCGGGCTGACCGTTTCGAACAAACCATTGAAAATGAAAAATGCCGTCCGTAGAAATACGGACGGCATTTGTGTTAAATATTGAGAAGGCAGTGAAGGGAAAATTGGTCATAGCGGCATTGGATGGAGGGAGGGAGTGGCAGTCTTGATATTTCGGAAAAACATTGTTTATGCGAACACAAATTTCATTCCTTGTAAGCTTGACCGGAGTTCGGCATCTATACTGCGGCAATTGGGCATAAAAAAGAGAAGCCGATTGGCTTCTCTTTTTTGTTGAGAAATTCGGGATTGGCAGATCAGCCGCCGATCTGGTTCGGGTCGCCGTTGAAGGCATAGAACTGTTCGGTAATCTTCTTTTCCAGCACAAAACGGAAATAAGGATGATCGGTCACATCGGTATCCGAATCTTCCGGTTCCTCCGGCTCGGTCGGTTCGTCTGCGGGTTCGGATGTATCGGATGACGTGTCCGAGGAAGCGTCCGAAGAAGTGTCTGACGAAGTATCAGAGGTGTCGGAGGTATCCGTGCTTTCTTCCTCTTCCAGGAAGCCGATCTCTGTCAGGATTTCTTCCTCGGTCATATCCAGCTTTTCGGCATTTGCGGAAATAAAGTCATCTATGGCTTTCTTCAGTTCGGCCTCGCATTCATCGAGCACGGTCAGCGAAAAGGCGGTGACTTTGGCCAGGATTTCTTCCTCAAACATCGAAAGCATCATCGTGTCGTAATCGGAAGCGATCAATGCCTCCAAATCGGCCGCAAACTGGCTTCCGGAAAGCAGCGCGTTCAGCTCGGCCTGATATTCCGCGGTTTCGGTAATGTTGCTCAGTTCCTCGTTCAGCACTGCGTCCAATCTGCGGTTAAACTGCTCGAGCGTTTCCGCATCGATTTCCTCACGATCCGTACGTTCAAGAACCTGTTCACGCATATATTCCGGATCGTCAAGCAACTCGTTGACCCTTGCCGTGATTTCTTCATCGGTTGCGTCCTCACCAAGTTCTTCACGGAACTGCGCCGTGAGCTCGGTACGCAGTGTGCGTTTGAGGGAGGTGGCGAGAGAATCCAGCGCAGCTTCCTCTGCTTCTGCCATCAACGCAGTGTAATTCGCGGTGCCTTCTTCATAAGAAGCACGGATTTCATCCGTATACTGCGTGGAGAGCATATCACTGTATTCTTCGGCAAGCTGTTCCCGAAGGGCCTGCCGGACAGTGGCGTCATTTTCCGCGCGGTACTCGTCGTAATCAAGCTTGCCGGCAATACCGGTCATATACTCGTTGTAATGCTCGGAAATCACCGACTCGAGGATTTGGATGTAATCCGGCTCCTGAATGGTCTCTTCATCAGCGGTGAAGGTGACATAGGTAAATCCGAAGCCGAGATCAACGGCAGAAACCGATTCCAGATTCTGCTTCTTCATCTTCTCCCACATCAGCGGGTCTTCGCCGACCATTGTATAGGTCTGGAAGGAGTTTCCTGTGTATTCGCGTCTGGTGATGTAATTGGAGCCCTCAAGCAATTGAACCTGGTCGTAGGTCTCGTTATCGTCGGCCGTATAGGGAACCAGCTCATAATGCTGCCCTTCGACGCCGTAAGTAAGGATGTTCTGTACTTCGGGGTCGGTTTCCAGCAACGCAAGGAATTTGACGACATTCGTCAAGTCGTCGGAGACGCAGTATTTGCTGATGCAGAACAGATTCTGCAGAGTGTTGTCCTCCGTGGCCGTCGGGAAGGCATATACGTTTGAGGTGTATTCATAACCCATTTTTTCCGAAAGCGCATCAATGTCCGACTGCTGTCCCTTGACAAAGGTAACGGCAAAGCGCTGGTTCTCGTCAACATCCTCCTGCAGATACCCGAGCGAATTGTATTTTGCAATCATTGCGTAGTAGGCGTTGAGCGCCTCATCCTCAAGAGAAGAAACCACGAATTTATTGTTTACATAGGCAGGAAATCCCTCAGAGAACAGGAAAGAAAATTCGGGCGAGGCCGAGGCCTTCTGCAGCGGTACGACATCCGGTTCGTTGGCCTTGATGAGCGCGAGATAATCCTCTAAATCCTCCATCGTTTTCATCGTGGCGGCATCGACGCCGTATTTTTCCAAAAGCTCAGTGTCAAAAACGATATACTCGTATTCACCGATGCCGGTATTCATCGGTACGCCGTAAATGCTCTTGTTGATCGTGGCGGCGTTAATAAATGTCGGATAAATATAATCGTTAAGCGTTTTGCCTTCGGCGCCGAGGTTCGTATTCAGCTTGGCAAGCAGACCGCGGTTGATGAGGTCCTGATACTGTTCATTGCCGCGGACAAGGAACAGGTCCAGACGCGGCCGGTCCGGTTCGATGTCCTGACCCTGGTCGAGCCTGTCAAGCAGCACTTCGCCGGTGAGCACCTCTTCGGAGGTCTCGGAGCCGGAGTTTTCGGCAGAGGAAGAAGAGGAACTGCTGCTTCCTCTGTTTGCATCGTATTCGGCAAGCTCGGCGAGCTTGTCTTCGATAAGCTGGTCATACTCCGATTCCGGAACCATGACGAGCTTTACCATAAAGCCCAGCCGGTAAAAGACCACGCGGTTGAGCGCCAGCTCGGTCGCGCGGATACCCTCCTGCGTCGTGCCTTCCTCCGCAATCGTGTACAGCGTGTAGATTTTGGCGGGTTCACTTTCGATGGTCACTTCATCCGAACAGGATGTCAGCACGCCTGAGAACAGCATCAGCGTCACAAGCAGCAGCGCGATAAATTTCTTCTTCATCATTTGCCTCCGAATTTTTCTGCCGTAATAGGGCGGTGATCGATTAACGTTGTAATTATACACTAAAAGCGTGACTCTGTCAAGATGGTTTTGTGCAACCGATACAGCAAAAATCGGGGAAAGTTGTAAATTTTATTTTTCGGTCCTGTCTATTGCAAATCGGATGAAAATATAGTAAAATAATCGTTAAATGGGCGGCGTGGTGAAAAACGGCGCCCGCGAGAAAGCGGTTCTTTAAGCTAAGAAAGGGGCTTCGTATGAACAAAGGAGAGTGTGAGGAAATCAAGCTCAGGCTCGGCAAAACGGATATTTCCCTTATACACGAGGATGGCAGGAAGCGGCGATGGCTGCTCCTTATCCCGACAGTCGCGGCCGTGGGAATATTCATTGCGTTTGCTTCCGTAGATAAGGTAAACGACCGAGAAGACGAGGTTATCGCTACCTTCGGACTTGTGATGGGAACGGCTGAGACCGGCAGGCGTTTCAAGCCGTCTTTGGGTTTACAGGACGTGCATATCACTGACGCACGTCTTGCCGAGGAAAAGACCGCCGGGGCCGAGCGGGGAAATGGGAATCTGCCTGTGCAGGCGTATGACACGCAGGAGAAGCAGGGGTTCTGTTCTTTTCTATGTGCGCTCGATGTGCTCGAGGCGCCGATCACAGACTCGGAGAAGACGGTTATGATTGGCAGGAATTCGCCGTTGGCTGAGATTCTGCTCGGGGGCTGACCGATGGATACAGTAAAGCTCAGACGGGTATTTGCTTCCCTGCCGGTGCTGGAAACCGAGCGGCTGGTTCTGCGCCGCATTACGCAGGAGAATGCATATGATATGTTCGCGTATGCTTCTCTGAGCGACGTCACGAAATATCTGCTCTGGTCGCCGCACATCAACATTGATGAAACACGCGGTTACATTGAGTTTCTGCAGCAGCGTTATCGGCGCGGAGAGTATGGAGACTGGGGGCTCAACTGCAAAGCCGACGGGCGCTTTATCGGCACGGTGGGATTTGCGGATTTGATGTTTGCGCACAACAAAGGGGAGCTGGGCTATGTCCTCAGTCCCGAATATCAGGGAAAAGGGTATATGAAGGAGGCGCTCGGCGCTGTGATGGAACTGGCGTTCACGACACTGGGCCTGCACCGGCTCGAGCTGCGGATTATGGAGGGCAACGTTGCCTCCGAACGGCTGGCAGAGGCATGCGGCTTCCGTTACGAGGGTACGGCGCGGGAGTCGCTGCTCGTCAAAGAGGTCTATCGTACCATTCGCCATTACGGATTGCTGAAAAGCGATTTCCTTTCCGGCTGCCATTAAGCGACAAAAAGCGATACGGGCGCATACCATGGGAATAGAATTGCTTACCTATGGGTATGCGCCCGTATTTTATTATTTGAGAGGTTGAGAAATGAACTACGCAAACACACAGACGGAGAGGGACCTGCACGACGCGTTTCTGGACGAGGCGGCCGCGCATGTGAAATACAAGCTGTTTTCGCAGAAGGCGGCCGATGAGGGGCTGCGTGAAATCGCGGACGCGTATGACCGCATCGCCGGCGAGGAACTGGGACACGCTGAAATGTGGCTGCGCGAGATGGGCGGCGTGAGTGACACGAGAAATAATCTTAAGCAGTCCATAAGCGGCGAGATGGCGGACTATAAAACGTCCTATCCGAATTTTGCACATAACGCACGCAGCGAGGGCTTTGACGAATTGGCTGACCGTTTTTCAATGACCGGCGCGGTCGAGGAAGGACATGCACAGTTGTTCGGCGACATGCTGGACCGACTGGAGTCGGGCGGCTATGAATCGGCGCGGGAAGACATAGATTGGCGCTGCCGAAACTGCGGGCATGTTACTACGCAGCATCAAATGCCCGGCTATTGTCCGCTGTGCGGATACGACAGACGGTATATGCGGCGGGAGATGTGCGGAAACTGAAAAAACGAGAATTGACCCCGTCGGCGCGGTGTTCCGTGCCGACGGGGTCAATTGATTTGTCATATGCGGGAGAGGATTCGCCTTACTGGGCGCGGGTAACTTTCCCGGATCTCAGGCAGCGGGAACAAATACTGATTGTCTTGTTGCTGCCGCCGATATCGACTTTGACTTTTCTGATATTTGGCTTCCAGGTCCGGCTGGTTTTTCTGTTCGAATGGGAAACGTTGTGGCCGAACGTGACGCCTTTGCTGCAAATCGCACACTTCGCCATGTCTTAGCACCTCCAGTTTGAGAAAAATGCGGTCAGTAAATCTCAACACCTAACTATATACTATTTTTCGGTGTTTGTCAAGCCCTTTTTGCATTTTTGTCGTTTTTTATGATATCCCAGACGGTGTTGACATTTCCGGCGCCGATGAGCAGCACCGTATCGCCGGGACGGACGTTTGCCTCCAGATAGCGTGCGGATTCCTCAAGTGTCGGCAAATACACGCCGCCGGCCGCATCGGCGAGCATTCCGGCGTGCACGCCGCTTGTGTTGACCTCGCGTGCGGAAAAAACGTCCGTGAACAACGGCAGAGAGCTGTCTCCGAAGGAAGAAGCAAACTCGTCGAACAGGTCATGCAGGCGCGAAAAGGTGTGGGGCTGGAAAAGCGTCACCAGCCGGCCGCCGGCCGCCGTTTTTGCTGCGGCGAGCGTGACCTTCAGTTCGTCGGGGTGATGCGCATAATCGGTGAATACACGCGCGCCGTTGAGCTCGCCCAGATATTCGAACCTTCTCGCCACGCCGCGGAATTCCGACAGGCCGCGTGCAATCGCCTTTGCGCTGATACCCGACAGATGTGCGCATGCCGCAGCGGCCAGCGCGTTGGAAACATTGAAGCTGCCGATGACCGACAGCGAGGCTCTGCACAGCAGCACGCCGTAGCAGTAGATGTCGAAGGAAGCGAACCCTCCGTCGTAGGTAATGTTGCCGGCAAAAAAATCGGCCGTCGGGTCTTTGACGGAAAAGTAACGTACCTGCGGAAGCACGTCTTGCGCGGCCTCGACCGCGTCCGGCGCGTCGGCGTTGACCAGCGCGACACCGGATGCGCCGGCATTATTCATAAAGTGCGCAAATGACCGTTTGAGCTGTTCAAGCGAAGCAAAATAATCGGTATGGTCGAGCCGGACGTTGAGTACGACCGCAATACGCGGATAAAAGCTGAGGAAGGAATCCTTGTATTCACAGGCCTCGAAAATGAAATTGTCATCGCTGCCGATGCGGTAGGCTGCGCCGATGGCGGGCAGCGCCGCGCCGATGAGCACGGTAGGGTCGGCGCCTTCTTCAGAGAGAAAAATCTGCGCTGTCATCCCTGAGGTGGTCGATTTGCCATGCGTACCTGCAATGCCGACCGCGTTCGGGTAATCCGCCGCGATGGCTTCGAGCAGCTTGGCGCGCGTGATGACCGGCACGCCGCGCCGCGCCGCAAGGACCATCTCCGGGTGGTCGGGCGCAAATGCGACCGTGTAGACAATCAGTTCCGCACCGTCAAAATGCGATTCATCGGTCGTGTCGTAAACGGTGATCCCGCTGTTTTGCAGCATTTGCGTTTCCCGTGTGTGTGCGCGGTCATAGCCGCAGACCGAACAGCCGCGGCGCTTGAGGATCATTGCCAGAGAGGACATACTGCTGCCGCCGATTCCGATGAAATATATATGTTTATACTTTTGTAAATCTATCGAATCCGTATGGGTGTTCATTCAAACTCCAACCAGCCTTTCCTTGCGTAAAGTATAGCACAGACAGTGGTAAAAAACAAGAGATGTGCTTCTGAACGTTAGTTTTGCCGTTTTGCATAACCGCGTGCCGCCATATTTATGCCATTTTGTGATAACGGATATTGCAATTTTGGTGATTTTCGAGTAAAATAGTAAAAATCTCTCAGGAAAGGGTATGATGAAATGAAGTTGAAAAATGACAAAACGCTCAATATCGCGCTGACGGCGGTTTTCGCGTGTATTGTATTCGTTCTTTCGTATCTCGGTTCGTTTGTGCATATTGGTGCCATATCCTTTGCCCTGACGCTGATTCCGATCGTCCTCGGCGGCATTTATATTGGACCTTGGGCAGGCGCATTCCTTGGCGCTGTTTTCGGGCTGACCGTTTTGTTTACCGACGTAACGGCTCTGGCGCTTTTGTCCATAAACTGGTTCTATGCATTTCTTGGCTGTGTAGTTCGCGGCGTGATTGCCGGCTGGCTCCCTGCGTTTGTTTTTAAAATTGCCGCAAAAAAAAGCGAAACCGTCGGTGCGGTTGTTGCGTCTGTCCTTGCGCCAATCATCAATACGGGGATTTTTTCCCTGTGCGTATTTACGATATTCGAACCGTATTTTACGGATCTCGGGCAGACTTTGGGGTATTTGGATCTGGGACATTTCGTGCTGGTTGGGCTGATCGGCCTCAATTTTGTTTTTGAGTTTCTGACAACAGTGGTCATCACGCCAGTGTTGGCCAAGCCGCTGCTGGCGCTCAAAAAGCGTATGGAACGGTAAATCGCGCCGGCTTTCATACGGTCTTTTGACGTTCCCGGCAGAAAGCGGCAATGGAGCGGGGAAGTTAGCATAACGTTGAGAAGGGCCGTCCTGTATAGGACGGCCCTTCTCAAGTGTTAGGAGAGGCGCCGGGGCCTTGCGGCATGCGGACCCCGGCATTTACGAAAGAGGATTAGCATTTCCCTTTGCTGACTAAAGAATACCAGATAATGCTGAAATGAAACTTAAATCCCCGAAAAAACATAAAAATTTTTTTCTTTGTGAATGCACTGCCGTCTGCGCTGCGCTTTTCGTATATTTATATGCGGTCTCCGTTTTTGCCTCCGTATTGAAAACTGCAAAGAACGCCAAAAAGGAATTGACAAACCGGTTGCTTCATGCTATGATATAGGAAAGCGAAACGATTGAGGTGCGTTTTTCATCAGTAACGGCTGTACACCTGTCCCGATGCTTCCGGCCGCCGTGAAAGGGAGAAACGCCGAAAATGCCGCTGCCCGTTCGGGAGGGGCGCAGCGTTTGGGCCGTCGGCGGAATACGCGACGGACTGTCATCATGAAGATTTATGATGGAGTGCTGTCTGTTTTGGCTTGTTTGTGCACGGCATCTGCCGTTTGCACAAAGCTGCGGACGGCCGGGGAACAACCCGGCTTTTGTTATGAAAACAAACAGCCGGAATGTCCGCTGCGGCGGTTAGGAGGCAATGAACAGCTATGAAAAAGAAAGCGGTTTTCCGCGGTACGGCGACGGCGATTATTACACCGTTCCGAGACGATGCGATTGATTATGAGGCCTTTGGTGCGATTTTGGATAATCAAATCGCCTGCGGTGTTGACGCGATCGTGGTCTGCGGTACGACCGGAGAAGCGGCGACGCTGTCTGACCGGGAGCATCGTGAAATTGTGGAATATACGGTGGATAAGGTTGCGCACCGCGTGCCGGTGATTGCGGGCACAGGCTCAAATGACTGCGCATACGCTATCGAGCTTTCGCGTCACGCGTGCAGCGCCGGCGCGGATGCGCTGCTGCATGTCACACCTTATTACAACAAGACTTCTCAGCGCGGTCTGGTACGTCATTTTGAAAAGATTGCCGATGCCTGTGATAAGCCGGTAATCCTGTACAACGTGCCATCGCGCACGGGGATGGCCATTTCACTGGAGGCATATAAGGCGCTGGCCGCACATCCAAACATTGTTGCAACCAAGGAGGCGAGCGGCAATCTCAGCTTCATTACCGAGCTGCTGGCCTGCTGCGGGGATGAATTGTATGTGTACAGCGGCAACGATGATCAGACAATTCCGCTGATGTCCATCGGCGCTTCGGGGCTTATCAGCGTGCTTTCCAACGTGATGCCTGCCGAGGTGTCACGGATGACGCGTCGTTTTCTGGAAGGCGACTTAAAAGGGAGCGCTGCCGATCAGCTTCGGCTGATTGAGATTATGAATGCGATGTTTATGACCGTCAACCCCATTCCGGTCAAGACGGCGATGGCGATGCTGGGCGCCTGCTCAGTTGAAATGCGCCTGCCGTTGGCGGAAATGAGCGATTCGGAAAACGGAAAGCTTGCCGCCGTGCTCCGGAAATACGGTCTTTCGCCGAAAACGGAGGGATGGACATGACCAACGTGTTGATTTGCGGGATTCTCGGCCGGATGGGCAAGCAGCTTGTTGAGTCCGCCGCAGGCACCGACGTTCGCGTCTCCTGCGGGGTGGACATACAGGCGGGCGAACTATCCGGTATTCCGGTTTACGCTTCGTTTGATGCGGTTCGTGAGCGCGTCGATTGCATCATCGATTTTTCCAACCACGCGCTGCTGCCCAAGATATTGGAGTATGCGCTTTCCAAGCGCCTTCCGGCGGTCATCGCGACCACGGGGCATACCGAAGCAGAACGCGCGTTGATGCGCGAGGCGGCAGAGCGCATTCCCGTATTTTCATCCGGCAATATGTCGCTGGGGATCAATGTCCTTATCTCTCTGGCGAAAAGTGCCGCGGCGGCGCTCGGGAACGATTTTGACATTGAAATTATTGAAATGCACCACAACCGCAAGCTGGACGCGCCGAGCGGTACCGCGCTGATGATTGCGGACGGAATCCGCGAGGTCCTGCCCTATGAACCGGAATATGTGTACGACCGTACGCAGCGCCGCTGTGAAAGAAGCCGTAATGAGATCGGTATCCATTCCGTCCGCGGCGGTACAATTGTCGGCGAACATGAAGTGATTTTTTCGGGTCGCGGCGAGGTGATTCGGATTTCCCATTCCGCACAGGGGCGCGAGTTGTTTGCTCAGGGTGCACTGGCGGCGGCCGAATATATCAAGAATAAGCAGAACGGATTTTATTCAATGAAGGAGCTGTTGGCGGATTCTGCCGTCGGAATGAAATAAGCGCGCTCTTTAGAATTGCAAAAAAACGAAAGATGAAGAGGGAAGGGATGTCCATACATACCTTCCCTAACTTTTATACGGCTTAATTTATTTTGCCGAAACCCTTTATTGCAACACGCCATAGCGCGGGCGGCTCTCTGCCTTGCCTGCAAGCGGCCAGGCGAAAATGAAACATCGAAAAAATATTCTTGCAAATATATTGACAATCGCGGCCGAATGTGGTATCCTATAACACAGACAGTCCATAGATACACCGAAAGGCGGATGCAGAGCTTGGAAAGAGAAAACGAATCAGCACTCAACGAGGCGCTGAAGCCGTATTGTGACGATTGCCGCAGGCAGCTCACAATCCCCGAGGACGCCTATAAGCAGTATGACATTAAGCGTGGCCTGCGCAATGCGGATGGAACCGGTGTGCTCGCCGGTGTCACACGCATCTGTAATGTGCATGGTTATATATTGGAGGACTCCCAGCGTCGCCCGACAGAGGGCAGGCTGTTTTACCGCGGTATTGATATCCGTGATATCATAGAAGGCTGCACTGCGGAGGATCGCTTTGGGTTTGAGGAAGTCGTGTGGCTGCTGCTGTTCGGCTATCTGCCGACAGCCGAACAACTTTCCGGATTTACCCGCCTTCTCGAGCAGCACCGCGAGCTGCCCGAGGGCTTTATAGAGGATATGATCATCAAGGCGCCGTCTCCGAATATTATGAACAAGCTGGCCAGAAGCGTGCTGGCGCTGTACAGCTACGACGAGCTGGCGGAGGACATGTCGCTGGAAAATATCGTTCGCCAGTCCATTGAACTCATTGCGCGCGTTTCGACAATTATGGTCAATGCCTATCAGGTAAAAAAGCGCTATTACGATCATGAAAGTCTGTTTTTCCATTCGCCGATCGATGGGATGTCGTTTTCAGAGAATATTCTCTCCACTTTGCGATTTGACCGGCAGTTTACGCGCGAGGAAGCCAAGCTGCTGGACATCTGCCTGATTCTTCACGCCGAGCATGGCGGCGGCAACAATTCCACGTTCGCCTGCCGCGTGCTTTCTTCTTCCGGTACGGATACATATGCGGCTATTTCTGCGGCCATCGGCGGCCTGAAGGGGCCTCGCCATGGCGGCGCGAACATCAAGGTGATGCAGATGCTCGAAGGGATGAAGACCGCCATTCGGGACAGCGGCGACGATGAGGAAATCACTGCATATCTGAAAAAACTGATTGCCGGCGAAGCGGGCGACCGCTCGGGCCTGATCTATGGAATGGGGCATGCGGTGTATACCAAATCCGACCCGCGCGCCCGCATCCTCAAGGCAAATGCGGAGGGGATGGCGATTCGCAGCGGCTTTGAAGAGGAGTTCCGCCTCCTGGCTTCCGTCGAGCGTCTCGCGCCTGCGCTGCTGGGCGCCAAAAAAGGCGGCATAGACGCCGTCTGCGCCAATGTAGACCTCTATTCGGGGCTGGTTTATAAGATGCTGGGCATTCCTGACGAGCTGTTCACGCCGCTGTTCGCGGTTGCACGGATGGCAGGCTGGTGCGCACACCGCATCGAAGAGGTGATGACCTGCCGCCGTATTGTACGCCCCGCATATAAAACGATACAGGAGCCTGCGTCGTATGTTCCGCTGAGCGAGCGGAAGGGCAAGGGCGACTGAAAGAAGAAACGGAAAGGAACGGGATACCAATGGGAATGACAATTGCACAGAAGATCATCGCCGCACATCTTGTCAGCGGCGAGATGACGCCGGGAAACGAGATTGCGCTGAAGATCGACCAAACCCTTACACAGGACGCAACGGGCACGATGGCCTATCTCCAGTTTGAAGCAATGGGAATCGAACGCGTCAAGACCGAGCTTTCGGTGGCGTACATAGATCACAACACGCTTCAGAACGGCTTCGAGAACGCTGACGACCATCGCTATATCCAGACCGTTGCCAAAAAGTACGGCCTGCGCTTTTCGCGCCCGGGCAACGGCATCTGCCATCAGGTGCATCTCGAACGCTTCGGAATCCCCGGGAAGACACTCATCGGGTCGGACAGCCATACCCCGACCGGCGGCGGTATCGGGATGCTTGCCTTCGGCGCCGGCGGCTTGGACGTCGCTGTGGCGATGGGCGGCGGTGCGTACTGTATTGAGATGCCGCGTATTCTCCGCGTCAATCTCACCGGCAAGCTCTCGCCCTGGGTTTCGGCCAAGGATGTGATCCTTGAGCTGCTGCGCCGTTTGTCTGTTAAGGGCGGCGTCGGGAAAATCATTGAATACGGCGGCGAGGGCGCAGCCACACTTTCGGTTCCCGAGCGCGCGACCATCACGAATATGGGCGCCGAACTGGGCGCCACCACGTCGGTGTTCCCGGCGGATGAGGTCACGCGCGCGTTTATGAAGGCACAGGGCAGGGAAGCCGACTTCATTTCCGTTACCGCCGACGCGGACGCCGTGTATGACGAAGTGCTGGAGCTTGACCTTTCAGCGCTTAAGCCGCTTGCGGCCTGTCCGCATTCGCCTGACAACGTAAAAGCAGTTGCGGAGATCGGGCCGCTCAAGATCGATCAGGTCTGCATCGGCTCCTGCACCAATTCGTCGTATGTGGACATGATGAAGGTGGCCGCCATTCTTAAGGGGAAAACCGTCGCGCCGAACGTTTCGCTCGCCGTCGCCCCGGGTTCCAAGCAGGTATTCAATATGCTTGCCGCCAACGGCGCGCTGGCGGATATTATTGCAGCCGGCGCGCGTGTTTTGGAGTGCGCCTGCGGGCCATGCATCGGTATGGGCCAGTCTCCTAACTCGGCCGGCGTCTCGCTGCGGACCTTCAACCGCAACTTTACCGGACGCAGCGGCACCAAGGACGCCGGCGTTTACCTTGTCAGCCCGGAGGTCGCCGCTGTCAGTGCTCTCAGCGGTGTTCTGACTGATCCGACTACCTGCGGCGACTGCCCGCAGATTGAACTGCCAGAGGCGTTTCTGGTCAATGACAATATGATTATCCTGCCCGCTTCACCCGAGGAGGCGTCTTCGCTTACGGTCGAGCGCGGACCGAATATCAAGCCCTTCCCGCTGTCGGAGAAACTGCCGGAGTCGATTGAGAAAACCTGTATCCTCAAAGTGGGCGACAACATTACCACCGACCACATCATGCCTGCGGGCAGCAAGATCCTTCCCTACCGTTCGAATATCCCGTATCTTTCTAAATTCTGCTTCGCGGTCTGTGATGAGAGCTTTCCTGAGCGCGCGAAGGAGGCGGGCGGCGGTATCGTCGTCGGCGGATCGAACTACGGTCAGGGCTCTTCACGCGAGCATGCCGCGCTCGTTCCGCTCTATCTGGGCGTGAAGGCCGTTGTCGTCAAGAGCTTCGCGCGTATCCATAAGGCGAATCTGATCAATTCCGGCATTCTGCCGCTTGTATTTGCCGAACCGGCGGATTACGACGACATCGATCAGGGCGATGTGCTCGTGATGCCCAACGTCCGCGAAGAGATTGCTGCCGGAGGCGATGTGACGATGGTAAATAAATCGAAAGACCGTACCTATAAGCTGTCCTGCGAGTGCTCTGCACGGCAGCGTGAAATGCTGCTGTACGGCGGTCTCATCAATATGATGAAGGAGAAGAACAATGGCTAAAATTCAAATGAAAACGCCGCTTGTAGAGATGGACGGCGATGAAATGACCCGCATCATCTGGAAAATGATCAAGGAGCAACTTCTTTTTCCGTATATCGACCTGAAAACCGAGTATTATGACCTCGGACTGGAAAACCGTGACAGGACCGACGACCGCGTCACCGTCGAGTCGGCGGAAGCGACGAAAAAGTATGGCGTCGCCGTTAAGTGCGCCACCATCACGCCGAATGCGCAGCGCGTGGAAGAATATAAGCTCAAGGAGATGTGGAAGAGCCCCAACGGCACCATCCGTGCAATCCTGGACGGCACCGTGTTCCGTGCGCCGATCCTTGTCCGCGGCATCGAGCCGTTTGTCTCCACCTGGAAAAAGCCGATCACCATTGCCAGACACGCGTATGGCGACGTCTATAAGGCTTCGGAGACGGTTGCCCCGAAGGGTGCGCGCGCCGAGATTGTCGTCACGGATGAAAATGGCACGGAGATGCGCACGCTTATCCACGATTTTGCCTCCGGCGCGGGCATCGTACAGGGGATGCACAATATCGACGGGAGCATCGAAAGCTTCGCGCGGAGCTGCTTCAACTATGCGCTGTCTACCGGGCAGGACCTTTGGTTTGCGACCAAGGACACCATTTCCAAGAAGTACGATCACCGCTTCAAGGACATTTTTGCCGAGATTTACGAAGCGGAATATAAAGCGAAATTTAAGGAAAAGGGCATCGAGTATTTCTATACGCTCATCGACGATGCGGTTGCCCGCGTCATCCGCTCGGAGGGCGGTTTCATCTGGGCGTGCAAGAACTACGACGGCGACGTGATGAGCGATATGGTCGCCACTGCCTTCGGCTCGCTTGCAATGATGACGAGCGTGCTCGTCTCGCCCGACGGTATTTACGAGTATGAAGCAGCGCATGGCACCGTCCAGCGTCACTATTATGCGCACCTGAAGGGACAGCAGACCTCCACCAACTCGATGGCCACGCTCTTCGCGTGGACGGGCGCACTGCGCAAGCGCGGCGAGCTGGACGGGATTGAGGAGCTGTCCGCGTTTGCCGATAAGCTGGAGACGGCCGCCATCCGTACCATTGAGGACGGCGTGATGACAAAAGACCTCTTCCTGCTTTCCAAGGCGGAGAACAAGCGCGCGGTCGATACCGAGGCGTTCATCCTCGCCGTACGGGACAATCTGGAAAAATTGCTCTGAGCAAAAAACGGCGGCGCCGCTTCCCGGAAAGCGGCGCCGTGACCTTTTTGGAGAGAGGGGGGAGAGTA
>ERZ857984.156-NODE-156-length-96421-cov-5.935714_pt1 | contig 96421 bp, 102 predicted proteins | sample MGYA00519914_ERZ857984 | MGnify/ENA primary metagenome ERZ857984 (study PRJEB31778, sample SAMEA3449417) | human gut metagenome | biome: human gut; feature: human-associated habitat; material: faeces | place: United Kingdom | collected 2010/2012 ...
AATAGCTCCTTTTGTGATTGATGGTTTTGTGGTTATTATCATTATATCACTTTTGGAGTCTATTTTCTTTTTTATTTGTCACCTATCAATTGTATCATAACACACAGTCGTGAGTGCTTTTCGCTGAGCGTCATAATCGGCATAGCGTTTATCCAGACCGAAGCCGTCTTGTGCGAACAGGTTGGCAACGAGCCATTCACTTCCGTTGTATCTGATTGGACAAAACAACACCTTCCCGAGCAAGTCCTGACGGTTAGCGGTTTTGGTGCAATTTCTTTGATACATCTCATATACCTGTGGGAACATAGTGCGAATCTGCTTTGAAAGCCCTGCATCCATAATTCCCTGACAGTTTACCAGATGGCAGATTATCAATTCGTGACCGGTCCTGTTGGGAGAAAATATATCACCACAATGATAGTCTATAACAATCCCACCTTTCTCATATTTCGCTCAGATGTTCTGTCTATTCTCAACACCGATATACGAGCAGCCGGACATAGTCAGCAGTTGGGCATGTTTCGTCCGGATTTGCATCCTTGATAGCATATTCTGCCCATCGGCAGAAATAGCCGAGCATCGTATCCACTCTGTCTACGATTAAGTTATAAACCCTGTACCAGTCATCATATTCGTCCCACTCATAGTAGGAATACTTCTGTTTCTCTTTATCGGACAGTTTTTCATATTCCTCGGGCGTGAGCCAATAACCTATGGTATCATACTCGTCGATTTCAAATGCTGCGATACTGACCTTGGAAGCATACCCACAGTACCGTGTCGGCTTGTCCTTCTTGACTCGACTTTTAACGGATTTGCCGTAGTTCACAAGGAACATGGAACGGCTGTAAAAATCCTTGTAGGTGTCGATATGTAAGTACGGGTCGTATGGTTCATCGTCTTCATGGCAAAATACCGACCGAACTTCTTTGCTCAGATTCTCCGGTCGGCCGCAAGTGTAGCTGACTTCTTCCAGTTCTTCATATGCCTCACGAAGCCAATTTCGTCCCGAAATGACCGGACAGATATCGATATTTCCGTCAGTGCGCTGAAATAGCGGATTCAGATTGTACCACTGATTGCCGACACGAACCTCGGCATAAATTGCATAATAAGTTCCCATTGGTGACTCCTTTTTCTTTTATCTGATACCATCTGTGTCAGCAATCCGAGTAAAATTCTTTCATGTCATCTAAACGGAGGCACGAAAGGCGTCCATACTCATAGCCACTGCCGCAGTCTATGCCGATTGCATTATCGCCCTTCCAAATGCACCACGGCATTTTGTCGTGAAAGTAGCAGGTAGGCGTGTGGCCGAAGATCAGTACATAACCTTCGGGAATCGGTTGCGTTTCATCCCATCTATCCCATATGGCAAATTCACGGCTATTTTTGTAGTCATAAGTATTCCAGGGGGATTTCATGTAGTTTTCCTCGGGAGAGGCATGGACAAGCTTGTACTTGACTCCGTTGACCTCGACTTCAATGTTTGTCGGCAGTTGGCGGATGAAAGTGAAAATCTCGGCTCGGATATCTTTGCGGTAATGTTTGAGCTGCTCATGCGTAATCATACCACCGTTCCTGTACCAAAGCCTTTTTTCTCGCCAATTCGTGTTTTCCTTTTCTTCGGCTGCATCTTTACAGTGACCGATGGCGTTGAGCATCATATATTCATGATTGCCAATCAACATTTTGGCATTGGGCATTCTCATGATCTGTCTTAATATTTTGATTCCTCCGGCGTACCTGTCTATCACATCTCCGAGGACATACAATGTATCATTCGTTTGAAGATTGATTTGAGCCATAATGGACTTAAATCGTTGCAGGTTGCCGTGGATGTCGGATAATACGTAGGTCATCGTTTCATCTCACTTATTCGTTCCATCGTGTCCGGTGGTTTCATATTTCTAAAAGCATGTATTTCGTATCCTCCGTTTCGAACTTTATTTCGGAATATTTTCAAACCCTGTTGACAAAACTATCGTTGCAATGATATAATATGGTTGTGTCATCACAATGATATAGGGAGGTTTTGCTTTATGAGCGCAATTCAACTACTTCACGGAACGGATCACATCATCGAGGTTCCGGATATCAATATCGGTAATCCACACAATGACTACGGAAGAGGCTTTTACTGTACCCGTGTCGAGGAGATGGCCGGGGAATGGGCCTGCAAAAAGAACACGGATGGCTTTGTAAATGTCTACGACTTTGACGAAGACGGGCTGAAAGTACTGAACCTGCTGAGCGGCAATCATACAGTCCTCAACTGGATTGCCTTGCTTCTTCAGTTCCGTACCTTTAAGCTCGACTCCGAGGTTGCCGTTGACGCTCGGGATTATATCATCGAACATTACTCGGTTGACCTTTCCGGCTACGACATTGTTGTCGGATACCGCGCGGACGATTCTTACTTTCAGTATGCTGAGTCCTTTGTGTCAAACACACTTCCTCTCAGAAGTCTGAACAAGGCGCTTCGTCTCGGCAAACTCGGCGAACAAACCGTTGTTATCTCGCAAAGAGGATTTGAGCGTTTGAAGTTTGTCGATGCATATTCGGTCGATAAGAATGTCTATTATCCCAAGTTCCTGGATAGAGACACCAAAGCGAGAGATACTTATCGTAAAGAAATCAAGAAGACAAAATCATATCGTGATGATATCTTTGTACTTGATATCCTTAGAGAGGAGATGAGCAATGATGACCCACGCATACAACGAATCCTATTTGAGTAATGCAAAGGATCGTCTTTCCTCATTCTTCGATTATGCTATCAATGACTGCAAGATTAAACCGGATTGGATTACCGTGCTTTTTATCAACACAGGCTATGCCGAGCAATTTGAGCGCGGCAATCCTGCCTATGTTGCAGGTATGTCCGGTGTTGAACTTGCCCGTGCGGTTATCCTGAAAGCATACGGCAGAAAAGAACTTCCGAAGCCTACAAACTCCGAGGAATGTTCTCCCGAGTATTGGGCAGGTTGGGCGCTTGCAGAATATCAATGGTACTGCGGCCGCAGGTTCAAAGATATCTTCGAGCGAATTCCTTTGACTAAGATTATCGGAATGTATTCGGTCTATCATGAGATGGATATCACGAACTTCATTGATACGATGGAAGAGTTCTACAAGGCTGCCGAAGGCGATTCCAATCTGAAACGCATTCGGGAAAGCAGAGGCTTATCTCAGTCAGAACTTGCGGAACAATCGGGCATCAAAGTCCGAAACATTCAAATGTATGAGCAGAGAGTCAACAACATTGATAAGGCACAGGCACAAACACTTTACAAGCTATCTCGTGTTCTTGGTTGCGATATCGAAGACCTGCTTGAAAATCCTATGATGTAACTCCGGTTGTGCACCTGCTTCGGCAGGTGCATTTTCTATGCCTAAATACTCTTTAAGCAAGAGCAGGTTTTCGGGAATCACGCAGTATTTAAGAAATCCCACGGTCATATCTTCAATCGTTGTCCCGAGGTTCTTGAACAGTTCGGCTGCCTTATTATATACCTCTCTGTCGATTTCAATAGTCATGGTCACAAGATCTTTACTCATCGTCTTCTCCTTATCCAACTCTGAAGAAGTAGTCTTTGCTGAAACTCGTGAAGGAAGCTGCAGAGTAATCGTTCAAAATTAGTCTGTAGTATCTTCCCATCGTCACAGCTTCTTTCTGTTGGCCCATGTGTAATCGACAAACACATCCCAATTATTCATAATCTGCCAACAGACATCTAGCGCATACAATTTATGCGCAACCTCCGAGAACACAAACATTTAACAATTAGAAAAACGAAAAAAGGGGCAGACCTTACGAAATCAATCGTAAAATCTGCCCCTAAAACCCTATGAATTTAGTTCAAGTCCTCCCCAAAGGTCGATTTGGGGAAATGATATCTTTTGAATTCCACCTTAAAAATCGGCATGAAAAAACCCAGAAACCGTTCTGTTAGTGTTCATAGGGACATTTTCTGACAGTATGTAGGTGCAGCAGAGGCGGATGGCGTTTGTCATCCGCCTTTACTGCGTTTATCCCGCTTTGTGCGGTGCTTATGCAGGGAGCAGTTCCGGCTGTGCAACCGTTACTGCTACGACCTGTGGCTGTTGCTGTTCGGCTTCGACCGCATCGTCGTAATCCCATTCACCGATGTCACGGTAAATGATACGGATTTTTTGAGCAGAGTGCCGTGAGTATTTCACAGTGCGTTCTCCGACCTCGATTCTCGCAATAAACAACCTCACGATTTCGGGTGTCAATTTATCAATGGTTTTGTACCGTTTTGCTTTCTCAATGAAAGCGTCTACATTGGCAGCCGACGATTTCAGTTTTTCCAAGCGTTCCTCTTTTAGAGGAAGAGCATCGTCTATCTCTTTCTGCTCGGCATTGTAATCGGCAGAGAGAAGACGGAACTGCTCATTGGTCACACGACCGAGCACGTTATCCTCATACAGCCGCTTGAACAAGGTCGCCAGCTCGCTTCTGCGCTTACGCGCCGTGTCAATCTCCATTTGCAGCGCGTTGATCTCCTGTCGAAGCTGTGCTGTATTTTTGCGGTTGATATACTCCGCAAACTGCCGTTCCTTTTTACGGGCGAAGTGTGTCACCCGTCGCAGGTCATCCAGTATGATGGCGTACAGTTCTTCCTCTCGGATGTGGTGGGGAGTGCATTCTCCCTTACCGCGCTTGCCGTAGGTGTAGCACTTGAAATTGTAATCAGACTTTTTCATCGTGCTTGCTCGGTGCAGTACCATCGTCCTTCCGCAGTCGGCGCAGTAGGCGAGTCCCGAAAAGATATTCGGCTCTGCCATCTGCTTTGGTGTGCGTTTCTTGTGCGTGCGTACATCCTGAACGATATCCCATTGCTCCTGCGTGATCAGCGCGGGATGCGTATTTTCCACAACGGCGCATTCGCTTTCGGGGCGGTGTACCGTTGTTTTGTTTTTATACGATATCGTCGTGGTACGCAGTCCAATGGTGTGTCCGAGGTACACCTTGTTGTCAAGGATACCCGTCACGGTACTGCTCCCCCATGCATAGGGACGGGTGATGTCCAATCCGAAATGCCCTTTTTTGTGCTTTTGGAAGTAATAATTGCTGGGTGTCAGCACCTTTTCCTCACGAAGAATACGGGCGATCTGATTGGGGCCTTTGCCGGAGGCACATAATGAGAATATTCTCCGTACCACCGTTGCGGCTTCGTCATCGGGGATGATCTCTTTGCTTTCCTTGTCTACCTTTTTGTAGCCGTAGGCAGGTCTGCCGCCGAGCCGTTCCCCTCGCTCTGCCTGAAGCTTTTTCACCGCACGAACCTTCTTGCTGGAATCCTTTGCGTGAAGCTCGTTTGCCCAGTTGCGTATCGGACTGAAATCGTTGCTCCCCTCGACCAGCGAATCCACGCCGTCGTTGACCGCTATGAACCGTATTCCCATGTTGGGGAAGAACAGTTCGAGATAATATCCCACCTGCAAATATTCTCTGCCGAGTCGGCTGAGATCCTTGACGATCAGTGTTTCCACCTCACCGCGCTTGATCATTTCTTCGATCTGTTTCCAAGAGGGACGCTCGAAGTTCGTTCCCGTATAGCCGTCGTCAGCAAGAAATAGGACATTATCGAATCCATTGTCGCGGGCGTATTTTTCAAGCATGAGTCGCTGATTGGTTATGCTGTTGGACTCGGCACTCTTGCCGTCGTCCTGGCTTAATCTACCGTAGAGTATTGTATATTTTGGGCTTGTCATTTTGCATCCTCCTTTTATGCAGGGCAAGCCGATACGGTATCACACAGTATACCGTATCCCTTGCCGGAAGTCCATTCAGAATCGGAAAAATTCAAAAACTTTTAGCATCTTTTTGGAGGTCTGCGTCTATGAGAGCCAGCATTCTGTCCGTAGCCGTTGCTTTCGCTTTCACGGGAAAGACAGAGGAAATAATAAACCGCTTTCCTTTAATCAACATCTCACGCTCACGGGTGCAGGTATCGTCATCGAGGGTGTAGGTTGAATCACGGAAGACAGCGAACGCTGCACCGCTGTCGATTTTTTTAACGATGGCGCTTTCCGGTCTGTAGCTGCCGAGCATTCCTGTTTCAAGATATTCTTTGTATTCGTTCATTGAACTCCTTTCCGCCGCTATCGGCTGTTGCATTATTGTTTTACATACCGCCCATCACGGGGCCGGTATTCTTCTTTTGTCTGCGTGGCTGATGCATTGTAGTGCAATCCTCCACGGGAGAATCCTCGTCGATGATATTCGTTAGGTCAGCAAAAAGATATGCCGTATCAGTTCCCAGATGATCAGCGCTGCCGTCGGGATCAGCGAGATCCAAATACTCCGCTTCGTAAACGCTCTCACCGTTTCCTGCTCCGAAGAGAGACTCTGTGAGAATTGCTCGCTCGTTTTCCCAACCTGTGAGGATAAATTCTCGGCTGCCGTACTCATCCGTTCGGTATATGCCGTCACCGTCTGCTCCATCATCTCCGTGAACTGTTCGATCTGCTCCCGACTGCTCTCGGCGTACTCGGTCAGTATCCTGAACTGCTGATCCATCTCCGTGGTGATATACTCTTTGGTCGCCAGCGTTTTCAAGGACTCCTGTATCTCCGAAAGCATATCTACCTGCGTATTCATCGCCGCGATCAACGCCTTCCAGTTCACGTCCATGATCGCCGTACAGGGGACGGAGGTTTCCGCTTTCTTGATCTGCGCTCTCGCCGTACCCTTCAAATCCTCTCTCGATTTCTCGCCGTATTCTGAACTCATATTCCATATTCTCCTTCAAAAATTTTTCTTCGTACAGTTTGTTATCCCTGCACCGTTTTCCGTCGGGTGTGGTGTAGGTGATGCTCTTTCGGTCACGAGTCCACTTCACCTCATAGCCCTCGGCTTCCATCAAGCGTATAAAATGTTCTCTCGATCTTGCGATTGCCATGGCATCCTCAATCGTAACGATCAGCCGCATCTTCCAACTCTCCCCGCGCTCGGCAGAGTGATATTCTCTTGCCGACATCTGCTTCACCTTTTGAGATTTATCCTTCGGCACGACAACCGACAGGTCGTATTCCATACACAGCTTGTCCGAGGCATCTCGCAGGCGTTGGATGTTATCGCTGTCCGAATGATATTTATATCCGGTATCACAGCTCACACTGTTGACAACAAAGTGTGAATGGATGTGTGCCTTATCGGTATGGGTGGCAACGAGAACCTCGAAGCCGGGAAACATCTGTTGTGCAAACTTCAGCGCAATCTCATGAGCGGTTTCGGGTGTCAGCTTCTCATCGGGATGGAAGGATTGCGTGAAGTGATAGAACTTTCTGCCCTCGGTCTTTCCATACTGCAGCTTGGTATTCATAAATTCACGGTAAGCGGATTCGGGAAGACAGTTGACACCCGACACAAGTTTTTTGCCTTCGTGAATGGTTTTGCTGTCGCGCTTACAGTAAGAGAGGATGAATGCAAGTCCGGCTCTTGACTGCGTGCGCTTATTTTTCATGATATTAACCGTTGCCATCCGACCACCGCTTTCGCTCCAGCAGTTCCGTCAGAGCTGCGCTTACCTCTGCGTACTGCTCTTTCATTTCCGCAAGGCTTGCCACACTCACTCTCCCCATATTGCAGAGCATCGTGAGCTGATTGAGGTTGCGCCCGATGGCTTTCTGCTGACGGAGCACATCGTCAAGACCGTCTATGACAACGATCTGTTTGCCGAGGCAGGCTTTTGTCACGTAGTCTGTGAAGGTCATATCCGCTTGCTCTGCCTTGCGGTGTATGGCGGCGAGGTTTTCCTCGCTGATGCGTATACTCATCTTCTTGTTTTTCAAAAATAGATGCTCCTTTCTGTTCTAAAGTTTCTTGGCTTACCTTCTTTTCAAAGAAGGTAAGAAGTGGGTGCAGGGCTTCTGCCCGCCGAGTAGCAGAAGGCAGGGCGCGGGCGTTCCGCGACCAGTCGAATGCGATGCTCGCACTCTCTCCAAAGAGAGAGTACAAAAGCGTAGCCCTCGCCTTCTCCGTATTTCCGAAACAACGGCAGAAAAAGGGGAATATTTGCTCGGCGGGGTGTTTACCCGTCCCTGCGATAAAAACGGCACACAGGGCGTTTGTGTGGCTCAAAGGGCGGTGTTCTGCGCCCTTCGTTCTCGCTCCCGCGCTCGGTATTTTGCATCCGTTGTCTTGGCAAAAAGAACAATGCAACAATGCAAGGGACTCCCATGGGAACCATGCAGAGCTGCGTTTTCTATACCTTTTCATAGGACACCTCTGCAATGTTGCAATCTTCACCCGAGATAGACCACATCCACTTTACGCCTACCTTTCGGGTGACGATGCCCTTGATATTTTTCTTTGCTTCGTTGACGGTGCGCTGTGAGATCTGCTTTCTCTTTGCCGCCGCAAAGATCTCACCGCAGGGCAGCTCGGCACCGCCGTCCAGCATGGTTCGGATCAGTCCCTCTGCCTGCATCATTTTCGTTTCTTCCTGATTGCCGTAGCCGGACAGCAATTCCTCGGGAGAAATATTTTCATAACCATCGAGCCAATAAAAGCCTTCTTCGTTACCGAGATTGAAGGCGAGGGACTTACCTTCGGGAGCAAGAGAAGATTTGTCGTGAACGATGACACGGACATTTTTGTTGCTCCGCAGTCTGCCCACCACGAGAACGCTTCTTGCGGAGGCGCGGAAGTCAATAGATCCGAGTCCACGGTAGGCACTGCTCATACCGGCGGCTTTGTTGAGGTGTCCTACAAGGACAACGGCACAGCCTGTCCGCTGTGCGACCTGCCCGATGGATTTCATAATCGTCCGCACCTCGTTGGCACGGTTCATATCCACACGCTCTCCAAGGTATCCCTGCATCGGATCGAGGATAAGCATCTTGGCACCGCACTGCACGATGGCTTTTTCAATTCTTTCGTCCAACATATGCAGAGATTTTTCTTCCTCGCAAATATTGATGATGCGTTCCTGGTCTGCGCCTGCTTCTATGAGACGAGGCTTGATGGTATCGTCGAGACCGTCCTCTGCCGATTGATAGATCACCGTTATGGGTGCAATGGTATCCATATTCGGCAGAGGCGTTCCGGTGGAGCAGGCGGCGGCAAGGCGGAGTGCGAAGGTTGTTTTGCCTTCTCCCGGATCGCCGTGTATGATCGTCAGCTTACCGAAGGGAATATACGGATACCACAGCCAATCCACTTCCCGCACTTGGATGTCCGACATTTTGAGTAGCTTCAGTTCATCTTTTTTCATTATCTTTTTCCTTTCTGTGTTGTGTTGGTCTGTTTCGTTTGGCACAATCATAGCCATCCTACCTTTCATAAAAAGTCGTTTTTAGTTTTGCAGATCACGGCTTTTGTCCTACGAGAGAAAGTTCATAGTCCTTCTTCGCTCTCCGCAGTTTTTACCTGTACACCCGACATCGTTCCTACGCTCACTCTGACCGTGTTTCGCATCGGTGTTTGTGCCTCGCTCGCCGTGTCCTCTTTTGAGGGCGCATCGTCTGCGCCTTTCTCCTACGGCACGATCCTTCGGATCGCTGTCATCGCAAAGTCCACCGCCGCATATCCTGTCGGCAGGTTATTCAGTTGTGTTTGAGAAGACATCCTCTCACTCGTCCAAAGGAAACGATTATCCGTGTGACATAAAATTGTCATAGTAACGGCAGAGGAGAGAAAAAGTACCTTTCACTTTTCCATGGTAATTCAACTCCCAACTGACATAAACGTGTCACAAGGGCGGAGGGAGAAGAAAATTCATCCCTTCACTTTTCAAGCCTAAAAAACGAAAGGTCTATGCGTGAAATTTTAATCGCCTCACTTTTTAAGCCGATAAAACAAGATCCCTATAACCAAGAAAAACATATCTTCACTCGTCATAGGAATTTTTGGGGTATGCTACAACCAAAAATTTTAATTCTCTCACTTTTCAAGCCGATCCAACTCCCGACTGACACAGTTCCGTCATAACGGCGGAAAAAGAAAATATATTTCTCTCACCATATAGCCGTCGGAAAGTGCGAAAATATTAGATGTCGGCAAAATTTATCCTCTCATTCCGTATTTGGGAATTCGATTGGTTTTGACATAATTCTGTCATAGGCATTTGGGCATAAAAAAGACACCTGCTTTGGATAAGCAAGTGTCTGTATGAGATATTAACTTATTTTCTTTTATGCAGTCGGCACACGCCGTCCGCTTCGTCCCGCGCTTTGAGAGCAACAGCAAGCTCTGCTATGAATTTTCTGTTGAGGTGATCCACGCTGCCACGGTTCATATTGTGTGCCTCGGCATACTTGCGGACAGATAGTCCGTCAACGTACCGTTCTTTGAAATATGTGCCGTAGCTTTTGAGAACGGTTTTGAGACAGTCATTTAGGAATTTCAGATCCTCTTTCAGTATATCGAAATCGGATTTACCGTCTACGCCGATATACCGCTTTTGTGTCACGCACAAATTGTATCTGCGCAGATCAATCTTGTAGTTTGTGCAGAGGTCTTTTGCATAGTCGGTATAGGTTTCGGCGCGGCGATACCGACGGGACTCGTATGCGAGCAATTCCTCGTCCACCGGTTGTTTCTTTCGGACGGGGCCGTTAAATCCGCCGTCGATGAGATTCTGAATGTGCGTATCCGTGATTCTGACCTGAGGCTGACGGACGAACTTATCTACCCATTCGCCGTCCACCTCCACCATCTCGCAGAATGACTGCTTGGTCATGGAGTAGTATTTGCACTCACAGGCGTCGATCCCTTCGTGAAAGATGACCACTTGTTCTCCGGTGTCTACATCAGGGACGACAGCGACAACGTAGATGAATTTGCCGTCATACCGCTTGTAGAACCCTGCGAATATTCTTCTGTTGTGCTGCTTTCCCATAGGCGCTCCTTTTGAAATTTTTCTTTATTATATCATTTATTTGTGACTTTTTCTACCCGTATTTGAAAGGTGCCGCTGAAGCGACACCTTTCGTTACTCTTGTGCATACAGTGCCGTACTTATTCGATAGTTCAATGATTGCCTGCTCCGAGTGCTCATAGAACAACTCAATTATTTTACTATCGTCCAAACTGTTCACCATCCTTTCTGCCTCATCTTTATACTACGGATTCGCAATTGATACCTACGGAGCTAAATGGCTCGCATTTATAATAGAATAGAACGAAGGCGCCGCATTTCTGCGACGCCTTTTGTCATGACTATACAGTTAATTATGAACTTTTGGTTTGGCTAAAATATTCGTTTGCAAGTCGCCAATTCTTTTTGATTAGATCCTCGGCAAACTTTTCGCTGTTTAACGCATTGTCAGCTGAATCACCAGGGAACTTATTACGAACATCCTTCTCGTAATTGGTACCGGTTCTTGGAGTCCAATATTCTTCCAACGTGTATTCACCAGATTTGCTAACATTAAATGTGATAGCTGTTGGCACGAAGTTTCCCTCATACTCTTCAATACGGTCTCCGTTAAACGAATATTTCATATGATACACAAGCAGATAAACAGTTGCTCTTGTCATATGTCCGAAGTTGCCTTTAAGCGGAGTACCGCTTGCGGTTTCATTGGCAAGTAAATAATAATTTTCAATGTGAATCAGTCCATCGGGATCTTCGGCACGATACTTCTCGTTGAGAACCTTGGCAATGGCATTGTTCAAATCACTCGCTGTTTTCGGCGCATATGGTGAGTTTAGACCTTGCTCACCCCAATAGGATATTTCCTGTTCATCACTTGAAATAGCATAAATAATATTATCCATATTTACCTCATGCAACGAACGATTTTCAGATACAGCGATAGAAGGATCATTAACAGAATCTTGAACAGATTGATTATCAAGGATAAAATGAGTTCTTTGACTTTCTTTTTTGTGATACTGCAATTGATTTACTCCCAACAATCCCATACCGACTACCAACAATAACACAATAGTTATAGCACCAACATTAAATTTAATATTCTTTCTTTTTACGTTATCCATTTCCATTACCCATTAAGTTAAAACAATATTTTTCAATTATTTCGGCGCTACAACAATGCTTTGCTTTTTCAAGATACTGTATGCTTTCTCCACGCTTGCCTTTGAATAACCTGTGTATTTCACTCCGTCAGCGTTCATATGCATAGGATCATTGAAATAATAGTTATTCTCGTCATATCCCACAAGAAGAACACAGTGAAGTTTCGTATTATATGAGATTGCCTTTCCGGCAGGGCTTGTCCAATGTGCATAGTAGCTGCTTGCACTGCTGTCTATCATACCTACTGTTGCCCACATAATCACAGGAATATTATTATCAATATATGTGTGGCAAAGTTCATCAAGCGATTTGCCGTAGAATTGAGAAACTGTATGGGTATTTTTATTTACAAATTTATTCAACGCATTTACAATAACAGGCGAATAACAACCCCATCCGGATTTTAACCTTGGATTTCCACAGTAAACCAAATCAGGATCGGGACCGGTTCCTCCGACAATCGGTGTTGCTCCTTTATCAAGGTAATTGTCAATGAAACTGTCAACACTTATATTGATTCCTGCTTTCTGTAATGCCATTACTGTACTGACGCTTTCACAACCGTTGGGATAATCAAAATTTTGATATATGTAAGGCGCGTCAATAATCTTTGCGTTTGCAGACGGGGTAGGATAGTTTTCTATTCTTTCGTAATCCCGTATTTCAAGAGCCTGTATAACACCTTTGCTTGCCCAGCCTGCGTCAGTGGAACTTGTATCCAAATTACCCTGTAATCCAAATCCGGATTTTATTGTTTGCATTACGCTAGGATTTCCATTGCTTACCCAATCCAGCCATGCTCCTGCCACCTTGGCACGATACATAACTACATAGTTATCAAATATCCGCCTCGTGTAATCGTAAACCTCAATTGAAATATTGGTTACAGAATATCCGAGCCACCCAGCATAGTCGTATGTACCACTATTTATACTAAGTACAGGGTCAAGCCAGCCGTAAGAGTTGTCTCTGCATTTGTATTTCAGATAATAGGGTTTATTTGAAGTTTGCAATAAAACTCCGTCAGCACCCGTAAAAGTTGTGTTAGGCATTAGTGTTTGCCATGCAGTTGTTCCCGTTGCACGGTATTGCTGTGTGATTCCGGAAGCTTCTCTAAATGTATTTACCGAAGTCGCCGATACATTTAACGGTGCGATGATGAAAGTGGCTATAAATACGAATACTAATAAAAAACATGAAATTTTGTTTTTCTTTAGCTTTTTCATATTTTACCTCGCTGTTTAAGAAACATGCCTCTGTGTTAAACAGAAATCTGAAATTAAAACTTACATAAATTCCTTAGAAAACAATGCTTCCAACACAGAGGCATTTCTTGTTTAGCCAAATGTTTTTATGAATCATGTAGACAATTACTTAAATTCTGCATCAACATATTTTTCTTCAGCTAAACTGTAAATGAGACCTTTATCCATCTTGCATGCACCATATGCATCGCAAAGAATGAAGTATGTATCATTTTCTTTGTCATAAGACAAGAATAACATATAAGAATCTTTTTCATTAACGGATACAGATTCTTTAGTCATACCGTATGAAACCGTCATTTTAGCTGCTTCACTAACAGAACAATCAAGTCCACGCTTTGCAATTTGTTCTTCAGTTAATGTATCGAGATAACTGTACATAGATACTGTACCACCATAATATTCTACGATAATCTTTGCTCCTGCAATTTTCCCTTTATGAACATCGTCAACATTGAATACTATTTGTGTTACAGGCAAAGAGTTATCACATACATATGTATTGATTGTCTTCCCAAATGTTCCTTTGACCACAACATCTGCGATTTCAAACAAATCTTCAGGCAAGCAAGCTACGTAGTCTGCCTCTTTGGAGATAGTATAATTGATAGAATCATTTTCATTAGTATTAGTGACTTCAACTACATTATTATTGTCGAGTGTATTTGATGGATTCACATCAGTTGATTGTTTCCCGCAACTTATTAGTGAGAATGTCAGCATTGTAAAAACACAGATAATACTAATTACTTTTTTCATTTTAAATCCTCCTGATTTCTTATTGAAATATAACTAATTTATGGGTGTTTCCTATTGAATGCATTCTGGTCAACTTGCTGAACGGTTGTAACAGCTCTTCCATGACCTGCCTGACACATAATACTATATGGATTGGTGTTGTTTTCATTCAATCCAAAGCAATGTCCCATTTCGTGAGCAACAACGCCCTGTTTATAGGCATCCGTTTGATTTGAAAGATATTTACTATTTAATTTAACTTCGTTAAATAACCAGTTTTGAGAATTTGGATTAACTGAATATGCGTTTCCAGTGGTACCATTTGTTCTTGCCCAAAATGTTGTGTAGCCATTATTTCCATCTGCCGAAGAATATCCATATATATCAATAGCGCTATACGTAATATTGTATGTTCTTGAGTTAGGATACAAATTATTCCAACCATATCCGGTATAAACCCAATTGTATGCAGCATTTGCGATTGGCGTTACAAAGGAATTTGCACTGGAATCAACATAATAATAAATACTTTCAATGTTCCAAATTAAATTACCACCCAACAACGGGGGTTCTGTTGTGCTTGATGCACTAACCGCAAGTGATAAACCTACGCTTAATACGATCGCTGCCAACAACGCAATTATTCTTTTTGATTTAGTTGCATTCATCTTTTTATTCCTCCGATTATTGTAATATTTTCAAATGTTGCTAAATCAGGATTCCATGCTTTTCCTTCATCGTTCAATTCACGCATACCATAGCCGTCGCTACATACAAAATATCTGTCAGAATCTTTGTCATAATTAAGAAATATCAGATATTTGTGACCTTCTTTGGCATTTACGCTAGTGCTTGATTTTTCGCCTATATATCTTTCTCTCACCTCCTGTTCTTCAAAATTATCGTTTACATATTGCTTGGTAACCTCCTTTCCATTTTGTTTTATAAATTCGGATACGCTCATTTTTCCACCATAATATTCTATTTCTTCTGTTTCAAAACTCATCTCGGTAAGATCGCCTTTTATTACTGTCTCAATCTCAACTGTACCAGAGGTTATCAATCTTCCGCGGTCTTTTGCATAATAGGTATCTTTTGTCTCTTTGTAATCTCCTATAATGACAAGATCAGCGTTTTTATATAAATCTTCAACTGACGTCCATATATAATCACTTGAGTATGGGATGTCATATGACACTTTTGGAGCTTCTATAATCGTCGAGTTAGAGTTTGGTGTGTTGTTTGTTTCGTTACCTGTTATTCCTGACATACCCGTATTTTGTAAAGCATTTGTATTTAGCGGTGGTTTGTTATTGTTATCTATATTAAAATGCATTACCGAAACAACTCCTATTCCAATAGCTAAAGCCAAACTTGCACAACAAGCAATAATTCTTTTTAACGGTACATATTTCTTTTGAGGAAATTGGGAAACAGTTTCATTTTGGGAAAATGACAGTCTGCTTAAAATTTCGGGAGCTTCCACTTCGTAACTTTTTTTAATTTTATCAATGATACCTTTATCTTTCATTATCAATCACTTAGTTCCTTTCTCAATTTTTGAATAGCATATTTGTAATGGGATCGTACCTTTACATAAGGAAACTGTAATACTTTAGCAATCTCTATCTGCTTCAATCCGGCAAATATATAGAGAGATAAGATTTCCTTTTCGATTTCTGTCAACTTTTGGATTGCCTCCCTGACTGTTATTGAATCAATAAGAGTGTCAATAGCATATTCGTCCGAAAAAGAATGCAAAACGGTGTCCTCGACAATAGGTACTTTTTTATTATATAAATCCATGCAAACATTTCTTGCAATTGCAAATATCCAAGCACGCGGGTTAGTCCCCGGGCTGTATGATTTGGCATTAGCCATTATTTTAACAAATGTGTTTTGCATGGCGTCTTCGGCAAGGTGAGAATCGTGTAAAAGCATAAGTGAAAAACGGTAGATAGGATTTGAAAATTCTTTATAAAATTCTTCAAGAGCAGTATAATCATGCCTTGCAATTAGACGAATACACATATCTATGTTTTTTTGCTTATACTTGTTTTTCACTGATATCACCTCGCTTCAGTTATATAACTCTAAAAAACATGCTTTTGCGAAAAAATATTAACAATGTTTCCATCGCTATCGCATTTTTCGGCTGTTTCTTTATCCAACCATTGCTCGGTATATTCCATGTGGCGTAAATCATCTGACAATGACCAGCTCTTCGCATTAACCTTTGCCGGATAAGATTCCATCACGCCGCCTGTATAGATGACTTTTACAACACTACCAACCTCGACATCTATCTTTTCAAGGTTCGCAGTTCCAAAGGAAACCTTATCAGAACTCATTAGGATAGCATTGTTCTCAACCGGCTGCACCGTAACGCTGGATCCGTTTATCTCAAGTATAGTTGCAATAAAGGTGTGTTCGACCTTCGGTTCTTCTTTATACCATAGGTTGTCAATGGAACGGAAGTTATTCGGGAAGAAATACACCTTAGTGGCGCTGTAGGTGGAGCCATCATCGGTTAGTCGGTTCCAATCCACGATCTTATAGGTCAGCGATGTATATTCCCGTGTTCCACCATCCTTATAGGTTCCGGTTGGAATCGGAATAACAAGGATAGCGATAACTGCAACTATCAAAATCGGTATCCATATCTTCTTTTTCATCAAGGCACCTCCTTCAGTTTCAAATATTCATCATCAAGGATTTTTCCTTCAAGCGTCATAATGATATCCTTAACGCTTGCAGAAGAGTTTTTCTCATGGAAACTAATTCGCCAAAATCTGTTTGTGGAATCAAACCTTGCGCGGATTTCATCGTATTTCACATCTACTGCTTTCTTAGCAATCTCAATGGCTTCGCCTTCGCTGATATACCCCTCAGCAACATTTATCGTATCGAGGATCTGCATCAGTTCAGTTTCATACTCTCCGAGCCATTTATCTGCACCTTCATTCATAATAACGTAAGAACCGGGAGTATTTCTCAAACTTATATAATCCCAATGCTTCTTGTTATCATAGGTTCCTTTCCATGCGCTATAACCGCCAACGGTGATTTCTTCCTCCTCAAGACCGGTTCCGCAAACACCAAAAGCGTTATAGTACCATACCTTAATCTTTCCCTCTGTCTGTCCTTCCGGCCAAATGGCAATACAATACTCGGTGGAATCGTTCTTTCGTTCCGTCTCATATTCCCAATCGTGAGGAATAGTAAGCGTAATGTTTGAATAGTTTCCGTTCTCTCGCACTGTTGCAGGCTGAGTCTTAGGATTTACTCCATCCAGATAAACAATAACATCCGACTCACTTGCAACGATGACATCTTTCTTCATCTCAATTAGAATATGCCATTCAGCCATGTCAGCTGTACCAACTTCAGGTACATCTCTTCGTATGCTAACATAGAGTTTTCCGTCCGAACCATATTTTACATTATCTACATTATGACGGACAGAACCACTGCCTTCTTCAAGCAGTACCATTACGAGAATTTGTTTCTCAAAGTATTCAGCGTTGTACTTGTCACAGGCATCAAGGAAGCCAATTGTGCTGTCCGAAGCAGGATCTTCTCTGCGTTCAAGGCTATATTTTTCCTTGTTCTCGTTGTAATAAAAATTCAATTCGTCAACCGATCGAATGATTTTCACTACCGGATACTCAACATCTTCGTAATATCCGTTTGTGCGGATGTATTGAGGGACAAAATCAACAAAGGTTTTCTTCACATCTCCGCTTGTATCACCAATACGAGTAACGGCGAACTCTACCCATAACTCGCACTCTGTGCTTTTGCCACCGCGCCCCTTATCATAGATAGAGCAATCTGTAGTAAGGCGGTATTTGCCATCTTGGGAAATATCAAAAACATCTGTTAGGTTATATGTTTTCTTTTGAGTTGCACCGGCTTTAAGCTCATATCCAATTGAAGTAAAAGCGAGGTCTTCAAGAGTAACACAACTGGACCATTCACCATTGTTTTCACGCTCTATATCGTATGATGAGCCGTACACGACATCATATCCTGTTTTGTTAATCCAGTTGACGTCGAGTTTGATTTCTTCATCATCCCAAATTGCATTTGCAATCTGAATGTTCATACCTTCAAAAGAGCTATGTGTCTTGCCGATTTCAAAGGTTGCTTTATCGGCTTTTATTATGCCATCTGCATGCCGACCAACGTTTTGATCGCAGGCAGTGAGCATACCCAAAAGCAGAACGGTCAGTAATATGGCAATTATTCTTTTCATTTGGGTTCCTCCTCCCACGTGATTGTTAATCCAAGCGTATCCAAAATATTTGAAAGTTGGTCTGCAGTCAATAATGTTTCTTGTTTCGTTGTTTCGTTGATCAATTTATACCCAGAAAGAGAATAGATGGTTTGTGAGCCATTCTCGGTGGTAAAGATTATTCTAAATTCGGAAGATAGATTTGTTGTTCCACTTTGAGAAAAGTCCTTGTTGTCTTCCATTAACCCATCATCTTCCATGTCATTGACCGATTCTTTATTGTCTCCGCCGGAGTTCACAAAGGACGATTGCAAGGTATAGCAGATTTGTGCTACCTCATCAGCATCATCCTTCAGTATGCTAGACTGTGTGGCTGTACCGACGTTTATAACCTCCACGCTAACATAGGCAACATTAGTACCATCAGCATTGCCCGCCATATCTGAACAATTATCGCTTAAATTTTCACCTTTCTTTGCAGGCATCATAGCCGGCAGGATTGCCGTGGAGAACACCGTAATGCAAATCAATAGTGGGATGCAGCACATTAGTATTCTGTTACGGTTACGCTTGCGCTCTTTGATGCGCTTTTCGCTTCGACGGAACACTTCCGCCGTACATTCATTTATTTCTCTCATAATAACAGCTCACCATCCTCTCCAAGAATGATGCGAAGTTCCTTCTTTGCACGACGATATAGCAGATTATCCACTTGCTTTCGGTTCTTCTTCATAACCTTGGCTGCTTCATCGTAGGTCATTTCCTCAAAATAGATTAGATGTATAACAACACGCTTATCCTCCGACAGTTTCGCAATCGCACTATGTACTGCTCGCTTGCGCTCGTCTGCCAGGACTATCCCTTCCAAAGTCTTTTCATTCTCTATGCCTTCTGCTTCGGACAGTTCGACAAAACTCAATACCTTGCGGTGCTTTATGTAATCGAGAGCACGGCTCCGACCAAGCATAAAAACATAGGTTTTGAGTGTGACTTTGAAATTGTACCGATGACGATGTACTACCAGATCCGAAAAGGCGTCGATAGCAATATCTTCGGCTGCGTGGATGTCATGCACATAACCGTTAATGAAGAAAACAAGACTACGGAACAGCTCCTCCATTATTTCGTTAAAGGCACTTTCATCACCATCGAGGAAACGGCGGTAGCTACTTGCGCCGTTATCCATGTAAGTTCCTCCTGATTCCGGGATCACGTCTGACCCCTTCACTTATTATACGACTGAGCGGTGCCCAGTTCCTTATTACAAAACGCAAAAGCCCATAACTTTTTTGCAAGTTACAGGCTTTCATCATCGTCCGTGTTCAGTTCTCGGGTGGGCTGATGCTCCTATAACCGCACCGGAAATGTTCTCAATATTGATATTATAGCATATAAATGTGAAATTTTCTACCCCTAATGAACAAGGCACCGCCGAAACGGTGCCTTGTATTATGGTCTATCAACAGTGGATACACCGATGCTGACTGCATAAATAACCCTGGCGGTACCGCTTGTGTAGTAACGCATTAACTCTTTTGAATTAGGGATAAAATTTTGGAACTACCGGCACTGCCGGTAGTATTCGTTTCACAACAAAAATCCGACCATCTCATTCGATGATCGGATTTTTGCTTACCCCGTACCGGCTTTCACCCATTGGTCAATTTTTGTCCCTTTGAGCGAAAACCCTTGTGGTTTCTGGGTTTTCAACTCCGATATCTTTTTCGGTGCTACTTGTTGGCTCGTAGCACCGAAAAAGATATCACCGGATTTTTAGGAAAATCCGCTTGAGATAAGGCTTTTTCGGACTTTTTTATTATTTTTTCTTTGTGCCTGTCGTGGTTTGTGATCTTCCTCGTCCATTTTCATTGAGACACGAAAAAGATATCAGTTCATCAGCCACGCTTTCAATTGCTTCTTCTGTCAACAGCACTCTGCCATCTTTGATGTCTTTCTTAGATCGTTCAAAATGAGAACGGATGGCTTTTCGTTCTTTCTCAAAAGTGATTACCTGGAGCAATCCATTTTTGATATCTTCAAAAACGCTCATTTTTAGTCGCCATCCCAAATGCCATCCGGTCGCATCCGTGCCATAGACAGCAATTGGTAAAGTGACTTTTTGACATTTCCCTCGGCTGGCTTCCAATAGTCGGGATCAACCTCATCGGACAAGGCTTCGATTGCTTTTTGCAGAACGGTGATGCTCTCAGCTCCGGTCTTTCCGTATATGGATCGAATACCACCTTCGCCAAGAACCTCGGGACGACGGAAAACACAGGCATAGTTGTATGTTATGTTCAGACACAGTTCCTTCGTACCGCCAACAACATATGTCCCACCTCGCATAAAATGGGGATCATCCAATTCGAGGGTTTGCTTCGTGACGGGATCATTTAGATGTATATCGTAGCTCATTTTTCTTTCTCCTTTCCTGGATCATAGCCAAGCATTTGCAGAAGGTATCTTTTTCTATCATGGGGTATCTCCATTTTTTCAATTCTTTTCGCCATTTGTTTTCGCTCGGAATTACTTCCTCTAAGCCAATAGCATTCTCCAATTCGTGTGATCATTGCACGGCTTTTTTGTTCTGATTCACCCTTGGTCATATCTTCCCATACAGCCCTTGCTTCACGAACTTTCTCGATATCGAGCCGCGCATATTTGGCTATCTTTTCGTCCAGTTCTCCACCACGGAGCATGGCAACAACAAAATCAATCTTTGCTCCATTTCGTTCTTCTTGCCGTATCTGAGCAATCATTTCTGCCATTGGGTCAATGTATGTCAGGGTTTTGCGTTCGGGCATTGTCGTATTCCTCCTGTGTAATGAGTAATTCGTTTTCCCAATGTTCCCACCTCAACTTCGGTAGACGATCAGCCGAACATAGTCGGCAGTCGGGCATCTTTCGTCCAGGTCTGCATCCTTGACGGCATAATCTGCCCATCGGCAGAAGTATCCGAGCATTGTGTCCACTCTGTTGACGATCATGTTGTAGACCTTGTACCAATCATCACATTCGTCCCACTCGTAATAGGCATACTCTTTCTTTGCCCTGTCAGATAGTTTTTCGTATTCCTTGGGAGTGAGCCAATGACCGATAGTGTCATATTCATCAATCTCGAAGGCTGCGATACTGACCTTGGAGGCATACCCACGGTATCGGGTGGGCTTGTCCTTTTTGACTCTGCTCTTTATGGATTTCCCATAGTTCACGAGGAAGATAGAACGGTTATAGAAATCCCTGTAGGTGTTGATGTGCAGATAGGGGTCATACGGTTCATCATCTTCGTGGCAGAACACCGACCTTACCTCTTTGCTTAAATCTTCGGGTCTGCCGTAAGAGTATTGGACTTCCTCCAATTCTTCGTATGCTTCACGAAGCCAATTCCGTCCCGATACAACCGGGCAGACATCTATTTTTCCGTCTGTGCGTTGGAAGGTCGGGTTTAGGCTGTACCACTTGTTGCCGACACGAACTTCGGCATATATTGCGTAATAAGTTCCCATTGGCAACTCCTTTCACTTAACTCGTGAACATCACAATCCGAATGTCCTCGATTACTTTGCCGGGATTCACGGTCTTCCAATCACGGAGCTGCGATGCAACCTCCTTATGGATTTCGTCATAATACCGGTAAGCACCGGATCGGTCGTTCCATTCGTAATATTGATATGCCTTTTTGAGTTCATCGTCCATCTGACAGTATTCCTTGACAGAGACATATTCGTATATGTCATCGGTTTCGTCATTCTCGTATTCTGCCACCTCCGACCGTAGCGCAAAGGCACAATGCTCCTTGCCGGAAGCATTCAGCATTTTTAGGATGTTATCGTAGGAAACAGCGAGTTTGATGCTGTAATCGGGGTCAGCCCACTCTGTAACTGCTATCCGCAGATTCTCGGATAGGTCTTCCATATCGAAGCGATACCCATCATCACAAAGCTGCAAGTATGCCTTTTCAAAGTACCGTCTTGCATCGGTATGGAAAGTCGGAGCAATAATCGGATGCTCAATAGGCATCAGTCTTGTGATTTTGCCATTGATACAATGCCACTCGCCGTTTACTTTTACCTCTGTAAATATGTAATAGGATGTACTCATCTTTTTCTCTCTTTCTGCTCTTTATCATTCTTCGGAGTAGAACTCTTGCATATCATCCAATCGGAGGCATGAGAGCCGTCCATATTCAAATCCACTGCCGCAGTCGATGCCGATTGCTTTCTCACTTTTCCATATGCTCCAAGGTTCTCTGTTGTGGAAGTAGCAAGTAGGCGTGTGGCCGAAGATCAGCACATATCCCTCGGGAACAGGACAGTTTTCGTTCCATCTCTCCCATACGGCAAATTCACGACTGTCCTTGTAGTCTTCGCTGTGCCAATAGTTAGCCATATAGTTTTCCTCCGGAGAGGCATGGACGAGCTTATATTTGATGCCGTTGACCTCAACCTCGAGATTAGTCGGCAGCTTCCAAATGAAGTCGAAGATTTCGGAGCGTGTGTCTTTCCTATAATGTTTGAGCTGCTCATGGGTGACCATACCGCCGTTCCGATACCAAATCTTTCTCTGTCGCCAGTTTGTGTTTTCCTTTTCTTCTGCTGCATCCTTGCAATGACCGATGGCCTTGAGCATCATATACTCGTGGTTGCCGATCAGCATCTTTGCATTGGGCATCTGCATGATTCGTCTTAATATTTTAATTCCATCGGGATACCTGTCGATCACATCCCCCAGGACATATAATGTATCATCCGGTTGGAGATTGATCTGAGCCATAATGGACTCAAACCTTCGCAGGTTGCCGTGGATGTTGGATAATACATAGGTCATCGTTTCATCTCACTTTTGCGTATTGTTTTGAGGATGAGTTTTCAGTCCTCATCCACGACCTCACGAATTAGTTTCATGTCTTCATTCCGACAGTTCAGCATTCTTTGTTTGTAGCTGTGAAAGCCTTGCTTCAAGTTCTGCCTTGAGTGCAGACCACATTTCGGGATCGTGGACATTGTTTTGTTTCAGTTCTTGGTCAATATCCTTGATTGCAACATCGATGGTCTTTGTGTCAATAATGTTGATGTATCTGCGAATAAAGTCTACGACCACTCCTGGCATATAGGTATGTCTGCTAATGGCATATCTCAGCGCGCTGTTGATGATACATCCGAAGTCATCATCGAAGCAGTATTCCATCCATCGGGCGGGACACAGAACATGACCTTCCTTGCCTTCATCATCTACGATGACAAAACCAATATCTTCTTTGTCTACTCGCTCGAGGACATTGTCGAAGTCCTCGCAGAGTTTCTGTCGGCTGATGCGTTCCATTGTGTCCAGGGGCATCAAATATCTGAAAGTATGCATTTTGTATTCTCCATTTCGTACTTTTCTTTAAATTCTTTCCAAAACCCATTGACAAACTGTCATCACAATGATATACTTTTATCGAACTATCATTGCAATGATACAGGAGGTATCTCTTTATGAGTGTAATTCAATTACTTCATGGAACTGATCACATCATTGAGGTTCCTGATATCAATATCGGTAATCCCCACAACGACTACGGCATGGGCTTCTATTGCACCCGAGTCGATGAGATGGCTCGTGAGTGGGCTTGTAAGAAGAACACGGACGGTTTTGTCAATATCTACGATTTTGACACCGAGGGGCTGAAAGTTCTTAACCTGTTGGACGGCAATCATACCGTACTCAACTGGATTGCTTTGCTGCTTCAGTTTCGTACTTTCAAGCTTGTCTCTGAGGTCGCCATTGATGCAAGGGATTACATCATCGAACATTACTCGGTTGATCTCACCGGATACGACATTGTCATCGGCTACCGAGCAGACGATTCCTACTTCCAGTATGCCGAGTCCTTTGTGTCCAACACCTTGCCCCTCAGAAGTCTGAACAAGGCACTCCGTCTTGGCAAACTCGGTGAACAAACTGTTGTCATTTCCCCGAAGGGATTTGAGCGTTTGAAGTTCACCGATGCATATCCTGTCGACAAGAGTGTTTATTATCCCAAGTTCCTGGATAGAGACACCAAGGCGAGGGATACTTATCGTAAGGAGATTAAGAAGAGTAAGTCCTACCGGGACGATATCTTCGTACTTGATATCTTGCGGGAGGAGATGGCTGACGATGACCCACGCATACAGCGAATCTTATTTGAGTAATGCAAAGGATCGTCTATCTTCATTCTTCGATTATGCTATCAATGACTGTAAGTTAAAGCCTGATTGGATTACTGCATTGTTTATCAATACAGGCTATGCAGAACAATTTGAGCGTGGCAATCCTGCCTATGTAGCAGGTATGTCGGGTGTCGAACTTGCTCGTGCTGTTATCCTAAAGGCATATGGCAGAAAGGAACTACCGAAGCCTACCCATGCAGAGGATTGTTCTCCTGAGTATTGGGCAGGTTGGGCGCTTGCAGAGTATCAATGGTTCACCGGTCGCAGATTCAAAGATATCTTTGATCGTATTCCATTGACCAAGATTATCGGGATGTATTCCGTGTATCATGAGATGGACATAACCAACTTCATCGAGACAATGGAAGAGTTCTACAAGGCTGCCGAGGGTGATTCCAATCTGAAACGCATTCGAGAGAATAGAGGTTTATCTCAGACGGAACTTGCAGAGCAATCAGGTATCAAAGTCCGTAACATTCAGATGTATGAGCAGCGAGTCAACAGCATCGATAAAGCACAAGCACATATACTCTATAAGTTATCTCGTGTTCTTGGTTGCGATATCGAAGACTTGCTTGAAAACCCTATGATGTAATTCCATCCTTGCACCTGCTTCGGCAGGTGCATTTTCTATACCCAAATACGCCTTGAGGAGTGGCAGATTCTCGGGGATCACGCTGAACTTAATAAATCCTGCAGCCATATCTTCGATGGTTGTCCCGAGGCTCTCAAACAGAGGGACTACCTGATCATAGACCTCCTGGTCGATTTCAAATATCATCGTTACGAGGTTTTCACTCATTGGCTTTCTCCTTAACCATCTCCAAAGAGGTCATCTATCTTCCCATTGTCACAGTTTCTTTCTATTGTTCCAGGTGTAGTCGACAAACACATCCCAATTGTTCATGATCTGCCAAGCGACATCCACCTTTATTTCCTCATCATCATTTCCTCCGACCCAGGGAGAAATAAGGACTTCCCATTCACACTTTGACCAGAAATAATACATAACCTCCCTGCGGAGCTGCATAGCGAAGTCTTCCTTGCTTTGCACCTTCCTGGCTGCCTTCTTAACATACTCACGGAACGAGCCGTGTTCAAAGATATTGAATGTTTCAATGCTTCGGCTATTACTGTTGTGATAGAACACATTCCAAGTGATGTCATCTTGGGGGTAGATGGAGGGCTTTTTCTCCCAAGGGAACTTTACTGTGTATTCATCAGATCGTTCTCCATAGTTGGGTCTAATCGTCCGTCCACCTTCGATGATCTCGTCCAATGTCACAGGCTCATAGTTCCAGTACATACAGCCCACATTATAGATTTCATTTCGGCATCCGATGCTGTTCAGATACTTAGCAAAGTCCACCTCAAAGTCTGCTTCATCCGTAAAGTGGGAGTGCGCGTGGAGGTGGATTGCCTGATGTCTGTGTCCGTTGTACATAGGCTTGAAGAAGTGGTCGAGGATGACTCTTTTCTTCGTGCCGTCTTTCAAGGTGACACAGATATCGTCAGAGTCCTTAATCCCTGCAAGAGCTGCCTTCGCTTTGGCATTGTGCAGGAAGCGGTCGTGATTGCCTTTGATGAGGATGATCTGACCGTATAGGCTCTTAATGAGTTCCGGTGCATCATCGTTTCGGGCTTTCCAAATCATATCTCCAAGGACATATGTGAGGTCGCCTTTGCCGACCTTGTTGTTCCATCGACGGATGAGTTCCGCATCCATTTCTTCCACCGACTCAAACGGTCGGTTATCGAAAGCGATTACATTGGCGTGACCAAAGTGCAGATCGCCGGTAAAGAATATTTCACCCATCTTTTTTCTTCCTTCCTAAATCGTTCTTAAGCATCTCCATGATCCGCTGCCATGTAGCCAAGTCATCGATGTTTTCATGCTGATCGATGTAGTCCTCAATATCACGGATGATGCCGTGTTTGGTCTGCTCGTGCAGGACATCCAAACTATCCTCTATAATTCGTTCCATTGTTGTCGGGGCAAGTGTTGGCTGGCCGAGTGCATACCGAGTTGCAAATGTGGTCAGTATGTTGTAGTTTCCAATCGCCACACCGATTTCATTGTTAGTTAATCTCTTTGCCATAGCAATCTCCTTTATTGCTTTGCTCGACTCAAACTTGTGGAATAGGAAATGCATATCATCAATTCGTTTGTTGGTATGCCAGTGTCCACAGAACCACGCAATGTAGTCTGTTCTTTCCTCAATTTTGTCGAGCCATTTTTCCGTACTGTTATCCACCGTACTTTGGTCGATGCCGGGGATGAATTCTTCGATAGGTTCATACTTGAATGGGCAGGTATGCGACAGCACTACATCGATGGAATTGTCCTTGAGCTGCTGTTCAACATAGCGTTTGATTTCTTCGCTTGGCTGTTCATCTGCCCACCATCCGTATCCTCGGGAGAGGCGATAGAACTTGTCTACGCTGTAAGCACCGCCTATAACGATGTGTCGCAGACCTTCTATATCGTATATCTCTCCGTCTTTGGCAAATAATAAGGACGTATATGCTTCCTCGTACCATACGGTGCCGCCATTCCATTCCTTAGATTTATATGTTGGGATGTTCCAGGGTCTGATTTCGTGATTGCCGTGGATGCAGAGGATGGTTGGCTTCAATTTGTTGAGTGCTTTCTTCAATTCTGCATCTCTCTCATCTTTACCGTAGTTTGCTCCCACATCACCAAGGATCACGATGATGTCATCCCTTGTGGGCTTAAAACGCTTACAGAAGGATTCAATCTCATATTCATGTCCGTGAATATCACCGGTGTAATAAACCATAGATGTGCCACCTTTCCGAGCATAAGTATATCAGCCAATTCTGTCATTGTCCTGACTTTTGGGAAAATGTATTCGCAAACCCCCGAAAATGTATTCGCAAGCGAACTTTTCGAGGGTATTTCTTCTTTTTTGACCGTTGGTTTATGTAATTGCCATTTCATAAACTGTGGGTTTATTCCTTGACTCTCGGAGTGTTCCATCGTGGCCTGGGGCAACCTATAATTTATCTACGGGAGGGTCGAGTCAAGTATTTGTATTCTCGCATGGCCTGCTTCGTGGCTTTCACCATATCCAAAAGGACACGCATTTCGTAATCGCTGCAATCCGAGAGGATGGCTGCGAACTCATGATTTGAAACCTTGATGGTATTAGTGAGGCTGTCGATGAGCAGGTCATCGGTCGAGACATTCAGTTCGTTTGCCACACGCACTAAGGTGTCAAGGCTGCAGAACTTATACGCTGTTTCCACATAACTCATGTATGCCGGGGAACGGTCAATACGCTCTGCCAATTCCATTTGGGTGATACCTTTCTTTGTTCTGATCGCGCGGATTCTCTGTCCGAGAAGGATATAGTTGATTTGCATATAGAAACCTCCAAAATAATTTTGATGGTTCTATTATAAGGTATGCCTGAAGTGTTCGCCCTTGCCTTATTCCAAATATCGGGTATGGCTTATATAATAATCTATAGACTATATCGTTAAAGGAGGAGGTGCGCCAATGAGAGAACTTGACGATGCCAGATATAAGGCAATCGGTGCGAGGATTCGTGAAGTTCGCATTCAGAAGAACATGAGCCAGGCTGAATTGGCTGAGAAGGCTTTCATCTCCGTTCCGCATATGAGTGAGGTTGAAAACGGTAAAACCAAACTGCGCCTTTCTACCTTTGTATATATAACTGAGGCATTGCAGGTTTCTGCCGATGTGCTGCTCCGCACCAACATCCCCGAGGTAAACGGAATATACCAGGGAGAGTTCAAGGACTTGCTTGCGGATTGCTCACCTGCTGAGATTGATTCCATTCTCAAAATCGTGAAGGAATTAAAAACCACCATGCGGATCAAGAAAGACGATTATCTTTTTTAACAGTCCAGACAACGATGTCTGACCTGCTTTTGTTTGTAGAATTCATTATATAATTTAAATCTGATACTTTTGTTACATGCCGACAGAGGATGACTCTGCCGGCTTATTTTTTTGCTTTTTCTCATCTGTCATAAACCAGGGGTTAATCGTTTGACCTGTGGTTAGTTCATATTAAGCCTTGCATTATTTACAATAATCTTAGCCTTATTTTGATAATCCGCTGACTATATCAATGGGAGGACACTCTATGGAAGAGATCGATATTCACGCTAAACTGGCGCAGATAGAAACTGCTCCGCATTTTTCAATGATTTTTGACGGTGACACCGAGAGAGCCGAGATGATTGCCGATCATTTGATTTGGCTTCACTCCATTCGCCGAGAACGCCCACTTGTTTCCAGACCATTCAAGGTAGGCATTTATATTCGTTATTTTAATCAGACCAGGTATGAGAATTACCTTGACTTCCACAAGAAGGGCTTTATCGACACCCTGGCTCTGTGTCCGAAGTGGGACCTGGTGGACTTCTATATAGATGAGGGACAAACCGCACCTAATATGGAAAGCGCACCCGAGTGGTGCAGACTTCTTCAAGATTGTATGGATGGCAAGGTGGATTTAATCATTACACAGAAGGTTTCCAATGTAACGAAAAAGCCGCAGGAGATCACGATCCTTTCCCGGCTACTTGCAACGCTGCCACATCCTGTCGGCATCTATTTCATCTCCGAAGACATTTTCACCCTTGCTTCCTATTATCAAGAGGATATGCGAGATACCGATTTCTTCCCCGAGGGTTGGGTGTGTTTGCCCGATACTGAGGAGGACAAGCCCTGGGGGTTGCTCCATGATTGATAAAAATAAACGATATGAAAAGGAACGAGCCAAGGATAAACAGCGTAGGCGTATCCATGTTGAGATCGATCCTGATAACTACGACTACATACCTGAGGTCAAACAGACCGATTACTACGACAACGATGTTCCGCAGAGGGTTGCCATTTATGTTCGTGTTTCCACGGATGATGTCCGACAGACTACTTCCTTTGAGCTGCAAAAAAAGTATTACGAGGACTTTGTTGTAAAACATCCCCATTGGACTCTTGTTAAGATCTATGCAGACGAAGGTATTTCCGGTACTTCTCTGAATAAGCGTGAGCAGTTCCTTGAAATGATTGCAGATGCGAAACGCGGCAAAATCGACATGATTATCACGAAGAGTGTTTCTCGTTTTGCTCGTAATGTGGTGGATTTCATTGGCATCGTCAGAGACCTTGCCGAGCGTAATCCACCTGTTGGTGTCTTCTTTGAAAGTGAGGCCATATTCTCTCTGAATGATGATTCTCAGCTTGCTCTGTCCTTCCAAGCGACCATGGCCGAGGAAGAGTCCCACACCCGAAGCAGATCGATGGAGTCCTCGCTTCGTATGCGTTTGGATAACGGTATCCCTCTGACGCCCAAGCTGCTCGGGTATATGCACGATGCTGATGGTCAGCTTATTCCAAACCCCGAGGAAGCACCTACCGTCAAGCTTGCTTTTTATATGTATCTGTACGGATACTCCACGCAGCAGATTGCTGATGCTTTCAATGCCCTGGGGCGTAAGTCTTACCTTGGCAATATAAACTGGACTTCCACGGGCATTGTACAGATCCTACGCAATGAACGCCATTGCGGTGATGTTCTCACTCGAAAAACCTATACACCCAATTTCCGCACCCATAAGTCCAAGAAGAATAAGGGACAGAGACCACAGAGCCGATACCGTAATCATCATCCTGGGATTGTTACCCGAGATGACTTCATAGCGGTCCAGCGCATGCTTGATAACGCCAAGTATGGAAACAAGTCCATTCTGCCCGAGATTCGTGTGGTTGAGGATGGCGTTCTGAAAGGCTTCGTTACCATCAATCCTCGATGGGCAGGTTTTAAGGAGGGCGACTATTACCAGGCATCCAAGAGTGTTTATTCCTCTCCCGAGGAAGAACCGCATCCCGAGGAGGAGATCCGCTTCGAGGTGGAAGCCGGCGACTTTGATTTGCGTGGCTTTGAGATTGCCCGGGGTGAGTTCTTTGATGATCCGCGCCGTCCTCATGCCATTATTTATCATAAATTCATTAAGTTCAGTACCGCTTGCGTAAGAAAGTTTGGTACGAAGAATTACATTGAAATTCTGATAAATCCCATTAGCAGGAAACTGGCGATCCGTCCCACTACCAAGGAGAACCGAAACAGCGTTATGGCTGCAAAACCGGAGAAGGGCATCTTGTATCCAAGGATGATCCCCACCTCTGCTTTTAGCGAGACCATGTTCAATCTTCTCGGTTGGAATATTGAAAACAAGTACCGTATTTTAGGTACGCTCTATGAGCAGGATGGCGAGATCGCATATATCTTTGATACCGTTGACTCCGAGGCTTATTTCAAACCCAATGTGCTTTCCAAAGAAACTACCGAGGAGGATGGTTCAAGTGTTCAACCGTTGATGCCCTCGGGAAAGCGCATCCGTGCAATTCCTGAATCCTGGACAAGCTCTTTCGGCAAGCAGTTCTATGCACAGGAGAAGTCCGTTATTGAGCTTCAGCGGCAAAGTGAAGCGGATTGGATGCTTCGCTTGGAGGGTCAGCTTTTTGAGACCGGCAACAAACTCCATGTAACAGGGTTTGAGGAACTCAGAAGCTTCATCACCCAAGAATTGCAAGGTGTAGAAATTTAGGAGGTAGACTATGTCTGATATTACTGAGCAACGGTTCGTTATGGGAGGGCACTCTCCTGAGACGGACTCGGAGCTGCACAAATTTCCGGTATTAAATGATGAGGAAGAGTTAATCGAGATGAGCGAGGAGTTCAGCTTGGAGGAATTCCAGGTTGTTCGTAGAGAATTCTTCGCGCATACCCGTGAACCTGCGGTTACCTTCAATAACCGCAAATTCTATGTTAATTCTGCGTGCTTGAGCAAGTTCCCCAATACGAACTATGTCCAAGCTCTGATTAACCCTCACACCAAGATTTTAGCTCTCCGTCCCTGTGGCGAAGGTGAGCGTGGCTCGTTTCAATGGTGTTCGATCAGTCAAGGGAAGCGAAAGCCGAGGCAGCCCACCTGCACTCTGTTCTTTCTTAAAATGTTTGACATGATGAATTGGAATCCCGATCACCGTTACAAGATGCTCGGGAATATCATTCGTGCCAATGGTGAATACCTGATTGCTTTTGATTTAACATCCACCGAGGTGTATCAGCGCACCTATGACAAAGAAGGTGCTAAATCAACGGCATCAAGAACGCCGGTATATCCGATTGGTTGGCAGAACCAATTCGGTATGACATTTAATGAACACAAGCAGTCCATGCTTGTAAATATCTTCGAAGGCTATGCCATCTACTCAATTAAGGAAAACAAGACAGTACGACAAAATCCGACAGCATCCGATGCTGCCAGTCAAGTTGCTCTGCCGGAAGGAGGTATAAATAGTGAGCGAACAGACTTGCCAACAAGTAACCATATCGGTTGACTTAAAAAAATACCGTATTCGCATTCATCGTAACACCCTGACTTTGCTCGGGACTCCCAAGTATGTTCAGTTTCTCGTTAGCCCTACAGCGATGATGCTTGCAATTCAAGGAACGAACAAGAGAACACATTTTACCCACCGTGTGAATTTGGATGCCCTGCATCCTGATAATTCCTACGAGATTTACAGCACCTTGTTTGTTAATAAGCTGTGTTCCTTGGTATCTGATTTGGATACCGGATGTACATATAGGCTTACCGGTGAAATTATAACCGAAGAGAATGCCGCAGTTTTCCCTCTCAGTTCTCTCCAAAAGGTCGATAGTTTGGAGGATCAATAATGGGGTTGCAAAGATTAAAAACTGATGAAGAGTTCAAGCATCTGATCCGTCCTCTGCTTCGTAAGGAGTATTTGCAGTTGGAACAGAACCTTTTGGCCGATGGCTGTCGTGATCCCATTGTTGTGTGGCACGATGTCATTGTTGACGGTCATAACCGCTATGAGATTTGTATGCGCCACGGCATTCCCTTCGACACGAAGGATATGGAGTTTGAGTGCCGTGAAGCTGCTATCGCTTGGATTTGTGCCAATCAGCTTGGCAGAAGAAACATCACCGAAGAGACTCGCAAGTTCCTTATCGGTATGCAATATGAGAGTGAAAAGGTTGTTACACGCATTCGTAACAAGATTGGGAAAAACCAACACACCGTGGATATCTCATCTATGAATGAAGAGGAGGCGGACAAGGCTTGCCGTCATTGGACTGCTCAGCGGATTGCCGAGGAGAACAATGTATCTGCTGCCACCGTTCAGAAGTATGCTATCTTTACTCGCGCCTTAGAGGAGATCGGAAAGAAAGAGCCGCGATTAGTTCCTAAGATTCTCTCAGGACAATATAAGATTGCTCATAAGCATGTAATGGAAATGGCAGAACTTACGCCGGAAGACCTGCGGAGGATCAATCGCAAGATTGAGCGTAACCCTGCTCAATTTATGCAATACAAAGCAACACGACCTCCTGTACAGGGCAAGTATGAGACTGCTGCCGGTGATACTCCCACGGGGCCGTCTGTGAAGGATATGCCTGAGTTTGATCCTGATGCGGAGATCAGTAGTTTGACCTTAACAATCCCTTCGTGGAAAAGTTCCATTGAACGGGCAAAGAATACCGCAGATCTTGCCATTGTATCTCCCCAGGCCAAGGACAACTTGGTACAGGCTTTGCATGAGCTGCGAAAGACGATAGCAGATTTGTTATCGGAAATGGAGGACATGTGACAATGGATGATTTCTCGGAATTTGTGCCGAATGTGCATTTTGAAAAAATCCCGATTAAGAACTTGGTTTCAAACCAGGACTACCAACGAAATCTGTCGCAAGCTCGTATTGAGAAAACGGCAGAAAACTTTGACCTATACCAAATCAATCCTGTAAAGGTCAGCCGCAGAGACGGCATCAATTATGTTTTTAATGGACAGCACACCATTGAGATTGTTGCCCTGGCTTCCGGTTCACGAGAGACCCCCGTGTGGTGCATGATCTATGATGACCTCTGTTACGAGCATGAAGCGGATATCTTTGCCAATCAGATGAAGTTTGCCAAGAACCTCGCACCATATGAGATTTTTGTCGCAAACCTTGAGGCACAGAACCAAGATCAACTTATGATTAAAGATTTGGTTGAGTCTTATGGTATGAAGATAGCGTCCAAGAGAGCGCCGGGACATATCTGCGCCGTTTCGACCTTGGAAGCCATTTACACCAAATACGGATATCAAATTCTTAACCGTGTTCTGCGCCTGATCATAGGCACTTGGGAGGGTGACTCCAATTCTTTCTCTGCAAACATTATGAACGCTGTAGCAAAGCTCTGCGTAGTTTTTAAGGACCAGTTGAACGACGAGGTATTCAGCGAGAAACTCGGGGCTGTTTCTATTAAGCAGCTAACGCGCACCGCCAAGGAACGCCGTCCGGGATCAATGGGCTTTGCCGAGGCAATGGTCATTGAGTATAACGGCAAAAAGAAAACCACCGCAGGTAAGCTGTTCCTGAATAAACTCTATGCCCGTGATGTTTCTCTTTGGATTGAGCCGGACGAGGATGAGGATTTTGACGATTCCGAGGCTTTTGACAACATCGTTCTCGGGCAGTTCAGTGATGATGAGGACAGCGAAAATAACGAATAAAACGATCAGCGAATAAGCCTTGGTTGCTTATTCGCTGTTTGCCGTTATTTACTTCTCGAGGTATTCTTCGAGTTCGTACCCACCGCCGAGGATGATTTGCAGTCTGCCGTCATGGTAGACCTTGATGCATTCCACCATCTGTCTGACGATGGAATCATCGTAGACATCCCTGTTTTCTTTTCGCTTGTCGATGATGTCTTGAATTTCCTTGACTCTCGCTTGGAGCTCTCCGTCCTCGCTTTCGCTTTCACGGATCGCCGTGATGCGTTTGGAGAGTTGCTCGATCTGCATTGAGATGCTCTTGAACTCGTCTTCGTAGTTCTCGGCATCATCGTCCTCTTGGACACTCAGCGATACGAGGTCAAGCATCCTCTTATTGAGGGCATCGATTCGTCTTTCGAGCAGGTCGATCTCATCTGAACCACCGTTGATGCCTATGGCTTCGCCGATGGTGGATTTCATTAGCATGAGGTATGTTGACTCGTCCTCGATGTTAAAGCGGTTCAAGGCTCTCACAATGGCTCTTTGGAGGGCTTGTTCGTCCACGGTGATGGAGTCGGTGCAGTATTTCTTGCCGTAGTCAAGTCGGCTGATGCATCGCCATACGATTCTCCGTTTTCCTCGGATGTTCCATGTCACCCTCTTGAATCGGCTTCCGCACTCTCCGCACATCATGACTTCCGTGAGTGCGTACTTGGAGTGCTTTCCTGAGGCAGTCAGAGCCGTCTTTTCAGACTGGGGTGCTTTTGCCTTTCTTCGTGCTGATTCCTCTTGCACCTTGTTGAATACCTCTCGAGTGATGATTGCAGGGTGACTGTTTTCTACGAGCCACATTGGTGCTTCGCCTTCATTTACTTTTCTCTTTTTGGAGATTGGATCGATGGTTACCGTCTTTTGGAGGATGGCATCTCCGCAGTATTTCTCGTTCTTCAGCATACGGATAATCATCGATTTGCTGAAGTTCAGTTTCTTCTCGGGGATTACGATATCCTCGCTTTGGAGTATCTCCGATATTTCATCGGTAGACTTTCCCGAGAGGTACATATCGAAGACTCTCTGCACGATGACCGCTTCCTCGGGAACGATCTCAGGGTTGCCATCTTCACCTTTTTTGTAGCCGAGGCTACGGCTGTACATAAAGGTAACCTTGCCGTCCTCGAATTTCTTTCGTTGTGTCCATGTGATATTCTTACTGATACTCTCGGATTCGGACTGTGCGAAACCTGCGTATATAATGAGGTACAGTTCGCTATCGCTTTTCAGCGTATCGATGTTCTGTTCCTCGAAGTAGATACCCACGCCGATCTCCTTGAGTGATCTGACATAGTCGAGGCAGTCCACGGTGTTTCTTGCGAATCGGGACACGGATTTTGTGATGATCATATCGATTTTGCCTTTGAAGCAGTCCTCAATCATCTTTTGGAATTGGGGTCGCTTGTCGGCTCTCGTACCCGAGATGCCTTCATCGGCATACAGACCGGCGAACTCCCACTCCTTGTTAGCAGCGATCATCTCGGTATAGACCTTCATCTGATTGGTATAGGATGTGAGCTGTTCCTCACTGTCGGTAGACACTCTGCAGTATGCTGCAACTCGCTTTTGGCGATGTTGCGCCTTGTCTACTATGAAGGATTTTTTCGGTTCGATGAGGGTGATTGTTTTCTTTGGAATTTTGGTTACTGCCATTATTCATTCTCTCCTTCGGTGATTTCTGTCCCTACCTTAGTGTAGAGCCTGACTTTCCCCGAACTTGAGAGTGTGACATAGTCTACAAGGTCGGAGAAGTAATCGCAATTAAAGTTTTCCTGGGGTTTCATCATTGAGGCTCGTTTCCTTGCAATTTGAGCGACAATCATTTTCTTTGCTTGGGTTTCTTTATATAACTGACTTGCGATGTCACTAACCTTCTCGACAATGTATTCCTCGCTCGGGTATTCCTTCTCGAGTTCGGTATCCACTTGCCGTTGCAGGCTTGCAACCGTCGGGGAGTCAACTATCCTTATCTTGGGCTTTGGTATCAGCAGTTCGCTGTTTTCGATAATGCGGTTCATGAGGATGGCGATTTTCTGTAGGAGGTCGCCGTCGCTGATGCGCAGTCTCTTTCCGCACTCTGCATTTTGACAGGTCCAGCTTTCATTGATTTGTCGCTTCGAGCAGACTCTGCGTACCATCGGGCTTCCGCAATCGGCGCATTTGACTCTATTGCGGAGCAGGGCGATGCCTTCGCATTCTCTTTGTACGGTATTGCGCTGCCGTGCGGCTTTCATGGATACCGCACCCTCGTATGTATCTTCATCGATGATCGGGTCGTATTCTTCGTCACCGATGTATTTTGCGTTGTCGATAATTCTTGCAATTCTCGCTTTATCCCATGTATCCGTCTTCTCGGTATAGGGGATTTTCCTCTGCGTGAGGCTCTCCGCTATTTCTTTGAGGGAAGCACCCTTGATGTACTCATCAAAGATTTCTCGGATAATTTCGGCTTCGGTGTGTTCAATCACCGTTCGCCCTTCACGGATGGTGTATCCGTATGGAATAAAGCGTGTCTTTTTCATTGCGGTTTCTCCTATATCAATTCAGTGAATTTCAGTCCGCCGAGCAGAGTGACGGTCAATTCATCTGCGTTATTGAGTGCCATTTCTACAATAATTTCCTCGAAGAGCTTCTCATCGAACTCATCCAAGGGTTCTTCTATTTCGTCAATCAGAGATTTTAGTTTCCGCACATCTTGGAGCAGTGTTAGTATTCGGGACTCGAATTGATCCTGCCGATCTTCTTTGAGTGTGCAGAGCTGCTTTTGCATCTCTCTGACTTGGGACTGATGTATTTCGGGGGCAAGGTATCCTTTTGAGCGAAGCTCATTCAGTTTTAGAATTGTGGCGTTTATCTCCGCAATCTTCTGACTGATCTGCATCGCCGTTTTGTTATTTCGCTTGTATTTCTGTGTTGCGCTTTCAAGTTTGGCGATAACTTGACCGAGGATGTTCTCTTGCCCGAATCGCAGCTTATTCACCACTGATAGGAAACCGTCATAGATTCGTTCCTCGCTGTAGTAGTTGGAATTGCATGATTTTGTGTTTTCCTCATGCTTGGCGCAGACCCATTTGACTCCGCCGCTCCGAACCTTTCGGCGATAGAAAGAGCCGCATTCGGTACATCGAATGCGGCTCGTAAGGGGGTAGGTATTGAATGTTATTGATTTGGTGAACTGCTCTTTTCGCTTATGGAGGAGGACTTGCGCTTTATCAAAGGTTTCTTTCTCGATAATGGAAGCATGTGTGCCGGTGGCGTAGTACATATCTTCTTCGCCGCGGTTCTTGGACTGCTTGAACGGCACGGTCGTGTCACGGTATGTTTTCTGATAGTGGCAGTCTCCGATATATCTTTCGTTGGAGAGCATATAGGAGATTTTAGTGGATTTCCATTTTTCTTTGCCGTTCTTGGTGGGGATGCCTCGCTCGGTCAGAACCTTTGCAATTTCCGTTGTAGACATACCATTTAGATAAGAGTGGAAGATCCATCGCACGGTATCGGCCTCGGGAGGATACTCCACAAGCTGCTTGTTTTCAAGTCTGAATCCGTATGGTGCGTTACTGTCTACATAGATGCCCAGTTCCATTCGTTTGACGATGGAGAGGCGTTGATTTTGCGAAATCGCTTTGGATTCCTCTTGAGCGATTGCGGTGAAGGTATTGAGCAGCATCTCATCGCCGAGGGACTGAGTATTGATGCCTTCTTTCTCAAAGATTATGCCGACGCCGAGAAATTTTAGCTTTCTCACATACTCCAAGGCCTCTTTTACATTTCGTGCGAACCGGGACACCGATTTTGTGATAATGAGGTCCAGTTGATGCAATTCGCACATGCGGATCATCCGTTGGAACTCGGGGCGATTTTTGGCTTTCATGCCGCTGATGCTTTCATCAGCAAAAATCTCAACCATGTTCCACTCGTTCTTTTTCTTCTTTGCAAGCCTGGTGTAATAATCAATTTGAGTTGCGTATGAGTTTAGCTGATCCGCAGAAGAGGAGGAAACTCGACAGTAGGCTGCCACTCGCAGTAACTTAATTCCTTGCCTTGATATCGGGGATATCAGCATCGGCTTTGCCATCGTTTTCTCTCCTTTCCTTGGTGGGTAGGTTGCGCATACATTTTATGCGCAACCTCTTTTCAACACAACATTATATCCATAGAACCGCACAAGTCCAGCGAAATCTTGATATTTTTCAAACTTTTCAGTCCGTGATTATAATATCGGCACCGGTAAGTTTCTTATAGTATTTTTTCGCTCTGCTGTACTCCTGGATACTGATTTTGCCGTCATCACGAAGGCTTTTCAGCATGGCGATAATCCGAAGGAAGTTTGCGGACTTGGTCTGTTTCTCTGCTATCATTTCCTGTTCTCCTTCTTTTCTCCGTAGTATTCTTCGTCCTTAACGCCTCTCATGAAACACTCAATTTCTTGAGCGGAGTCCACCTTGGGGAACTTATGAAGGGCTTGTCCGATTTTACCGGAGTAGGACTTCGAGATGGCTCTCGGGTCCAGGATGGACACAACACCGGTATCGCTTTCACAGCGAATGAGTCTTCCCACGCCCTGACGGAGTTTGATCAGCATATTGGGGGTGCAGTATCTGTATACGAAATCTCCGACGCTGTCGCAGTTATTCTTCTTTTCCTCCATGAGAGCGCTTCTCATCGGGAATGGCAACCGAACAATAATTACGGATGAAAGACAGTCGCCTACACAGTCAACTCCTTCCCACATAGAGCCGGAAGCAAAAAGAATACCGTTCTTCGATTTTTTGAAATCGGTAATGGCATTTTTATTGCTGCGGGTCATGCAGATGGTATCGTATGCGGTCAGTCTGTCACGCAGAAGGTCGTGTACAAGGTTGAGCGTTTTATAGGATGTGAAGAGGATTGCTGTATGACCGTTTGTGGCTTTGATAATCCTATAAATCTCATCGGCGATGGTTTTGAAGTAGTCCTCGTTGTCGTTGTCCGGAGTGGGCATCCCCGTGGGAATGTACAGCCTTGTGTGGTTAGTGTAATCAAAAGGCGATTCTGTACGGGACTCCAAGAGCAGGCGATGCGGAATAAAGTCCAATCCGTTTTCCGCTTTGAAGTATTCAAAATCCGTTCCATCCGAAAGCGTACCGGAGGTCAGCACATGGCTCACATTTCTGTCCCAAATTTTACTCCGGAAAATGTTGTTGATATCTTTTGGGGTACTGCATAACGAAAGAAGTCCGTTTTCATCCGTATCCAACCAAATGGTGGACTTACTTGTCTTATTGATAGCGGTAATCGCTGTTTTCAAGTAGCTGCCGGTTACGGGAATACCGTAATTGCGTTTGATCTTCATACCTTCGATTTTATCAATGAGGTACATAATCTTGTTGAGTTTGGCTGTCTGAAACACTGACAGAGAAATAATATTTCCTCGTTCTTCTTCAATGTCGCTGTGCTGCTTCTTGCGAAGGCTGTTGAACAGGGCATCGTTTTCCTTGATGATATTTGCGAGAAATTCTTTGTACTTATCCCTATTGGCCTTGGTTGAGCAAAGAATTTTTACTGCATTTACATAGCGGGGGATGTCTTTTTCTCCGATTCTCTCGCCAAAGGTGTCTTCGGCCGCTTCTTTGAACTTATGCGCTTCATCCACGACCACAAAGCAACTCTCACGCAGCAGAGGGGGATGGTCGTCTGTCTTCGTTTTTTGGGACATAAGGTACATATTATGGTTTGTAACTTGAAAGTCCAGGTCGGGAAGGTCGTACATCCGTTTAGCAAATTCGTTGTATGTACATTCCTTCTTTCGCGCGCAGCCTGCGCATGTACCCTTAATACAGATTCGGCTCTTAATCGCTCCGCTGATGCGGTATCTGTCCAGGTCAATTCCTGCACGCATGTTGTTCATCTGCTCGAGTGTTTCAATGGTGGCCTTGTATTTTTCGGGATACATACGGATATTTTTGAGAAAGTCATCGAAACGATAACGGCAAAGGTAGTGTTCTTTTCCTTTACGAAGTACCGCGGTCAGCGGACGCTCAATAATGTAATAGTCTAAGAGCATTTTGGAAAGGTGGGGGATTTCACGCTCAACCAATGCTTTCTGCAATTCAATGCTCGATGTGGTGATGGTTACGGGCAGATTCTGTCTGTAAGTAATGCCGTTGTGGTGTTTGGCTACAATGGCTGCCACTAAATAAGAAAGAGTTTTGCCTGTTCCAACTTCCGCTTCACAGAGAGCAACCTGCTTTTCGGTAAAACCGATATACATCTTCTTTGCAAGAGCAATCTGTTCTTCCCGAATGTTATATCCGTTATTGGGGAGAACAACACGGAAGATTGAGTCAATAACCGCGAGGGGATCGTCCGCAAAGCGATTAAGGTATCTCATGTCTCCGGTATATTTCACGGAGTAAAGAATATGGGGGATTAGCCGTTTGTAGGATGCTTCGGTGTAGAGATTGCCGGGATTCTTGGTAATAACGAAAGAGGCGAGACCGGTGCTCATATCGATAGCAATGTAATCCACCTTATGACGCAGGTTCGCGTGATAAATAATATATCGGTTTTCAAAAGTAAAATCGTAGGTGCCGCCTTTATGGGCTTTTCCCGCGTTTTGGTATGCTTCAAAGGTTTCGTTGTCGCTATAAGTAATTTCAAACATTTCTAATGTCTCCTTGTTTCTTAGTGATTCAGATTTGTTTGAGCGACAGAATGGTATGCAGGAGCATTACTGCTCCTGCACAGTAGTTCCATCGCTCAAACGCAAATAATTCGTTATTGAGCTTTGGATTTAAGGATGTCGAGTATCTCGCAGCATATTTCCCCGCGGTCGGATTCGCAATGGGGGAACAAGCATCATATATGGTGTAACAGACATGGTTTTCAGCCTGAAACAACATATCCCGCCTTCCGGCGAGCTGCTTTTCGCAGAAGTATCCTTAGTTCTCCACCGGAGTCATGGCCAATCGAAATATGCTGTACCTCTTTCGACTCGGCGCAGAATGTATCGCTCATCCACTTGCGTGGAGTCATGGCGCTTCTGTCCGACAGCTTTCCTTTTACGGTCCGGTGAGTTTATACCTCGGCATCCTTTCGTTATTCGGTTTTTAAGGTGCAACAGAGGCTGTTTAAGTCCTCTCATTCCTTATTTAGGAAAAATCCAAAGGCTCACAACCAAAAATCAGAAATATTTTTTCAGTTTCTCGAAAATGGCTCTCTTACGCTTGCTCACAGCCTGCTGTGTCATACCAAGATGTTTGGCAATCTCTTTTTCACTCATAGGGGATTTGGACAGGTACAGACAGTGAATGATACGGTATTCTTCTTTTGTGAGGGTCTGTAAAGCCTTTTTCAATGTTTCGAGGTCGAGGTGGTGCATCGCCTCGGCTTCCAAATCGACATCTTCGTCCGCAACGGTATCAAGCAGTTCGAGGTCATCCTCGCCGGGAACTGAAACAAGCGCATTTGCCGACACAACTGTAATGTTCAGCTTAGTCATCACTTTGTAGCGATAACGATCCCGTTCCCGCTGTGCTGCACATGCCGTGATCATTTTGGGTTCTGCTTCAATTCCGATCTTGTTGCCGTTTTCATCAATGTCTACATGGAAGCATCTTGACCTTCCGTTTTCTGTCTTGAGGAAGTCATACAATGCCTTCCCCTCCAGCAGGGTGTATCTGATTTTCCCGTCCGTGGACAGATAAATGCCGTTATTGTCTTTGATATAGAATTTGGTACTCACTTTCGTAATCTCCTTAAATTTTTGAATTTTGGGTGAAATCAAAAATCGGAGATTACGGATATCCGGCTATGTAGCACTGCCACTTTTCCACTGCATCTTCTCCTTTGCGGTTCGGTACAGTGAAGAAGTCATAAAATAAATAATTTTCCTTTTGTATAAACACAAAAAGTCCTTTCCCGGGCAAGCCGAGAAAGGACTCCAATTACCGTACAAGTATTTTTGCGCACAAAAAAAGCGCCGTACAAATCAAGACCAATAGATATGGTTTTCCATTCTATTCAGTCTCAACCTTGTACGGCGCTTGGAAATCACGGTCTTTCGACCGGCTCTGCTTGCACGAATTAAAGTCTGTTATTCAGTTGTTTTCGGCTTCAATATAAGCCGTTAAATATCTCACCGTCAATTCCGTAAATGTCATCTATCGGAATTACGGTTTTGTCGGTGAATATCAGCTTGCGCTCATATTCGTCAACACGCTTGATTACTCCGGTATGCGTCACATACTCTCCGCCGTTCTTTTTACTGTCCGGCTTGAAGTAGGTCACGGATATTTCCGGCTGCTTATTAGACAGCGATACGGCGTAGTTCAGCTTATCGTTCAGTGTACTTATCGTACCGTCATCAAGCTCTATACGCTCGTCCGTCAGCCGTCCGGCTTCCTTTACCTGATCGTCATATCCGGTCAGCGCCGCAAACGGAGAAAAGGACGCGGCTCGGTTTATTCGGGGCATACGCTGCCGTGTTGTCAACTCGTGATGCGGAAGATTTAATATATCCGCATATAAGTTTTCTGCTTTTTCGCTCACGCCTTATGACCTCCGACCTGTTCGTTGCGTTCCCGGGCTGTCGCGCCTTCCTGAAAGTTCATACCTTTCAGAATAGCGTTCTTGCCGAATCGCTTTTTTATGCCGATAATCGTTTTCTGCATTTGTTTTTCCTGTTCGAGAGCCTGCCTTTCGGCTTGTTCTTTCTTTTCCTTTTCAACAGGATCATCGAAAAGCGATATTTGCTCTGCAACGGCTTCGTTTTTAACATCGCTTTCTCTGACGAGCTTGCAGGTCGCAACCGTAATACGGCGAACGAGCAAATCCTTGTTTATGATGCGGTCAAACAGGTTCATCGTCGCTTCTATTATGATGTGCGATGAAAATGTCTTTTTCTCCAAATTTGCCGTGCCGTGCGCGTGTTTCGGTACTTTGCGCCCATAGCGGTCGGTTGTAACATCTCCGTGATACCTTGCGCTGATTTTCGGATCGGTCAGATTTTCTATATCATACCCGATATCGAGCACGATCTGGTCGGTCACAAGTCCTTTATCAACAAGGTCAAGCACGTGTTGGTCAATCATTTCGCGGACAATCAGCTTTGTTTTTTCGTAGTTATACGGACATTTGAGCACCTGTCCCACGCTTAAACTGTTGGAGGACGGCTTATACGCCTTTATATCGGCAATAGTTGTCGGCTCCCAACCCCAAGCGCGGTCAATAATCAGTTCCGCATTAACTCCGAACAGCTTAAACAGCTTTGCCTCGTCATAATGCGAACAGCGGGCAACATCGCCCATAGTATACATATAGTTTGCTTCAAGCTTTTTTGCAATACCGCTGCCGAGCATCCAAAAGTCAGTCAGCGGCTTATGCGTCCAAAGCTCTTTGCGGTATGACATCTCATCAAGCTCGGCAATGCGGACGCCGTTCTCATCGGCAGGCATTTTCTTTGCGGTGATATCCATTGCAATTTTGGCAAGGTACATATTTGTGCCGATGCCTGCCGTTGCGGTAATACCTGTATTCGCAAGGACATCTTTTATCATTGTCTGTGCGAGTTCTCTCGCGGTGCATTTGTAAGTTGAAAGATAATGCGTAAGGTCAATGAACACCTCATCTATGGAATACACATGGATATCCTCGGGAGCGATGTATTTGAGATAGATATTATAGATCCGAGTGCTGTATTCCATATAGTAAGCCATTCTCGGCGGCGCGGCAATATAACTGAGAGCCAGGGACGGGTTTCTTTCAAGTTCGACAGCGTTATATGATTCGCAATCGAGTTTATGACGCGGTGCATTGTATTTACGCTGTCGATTGATTTGCTCAACCTTTTGGATAACCTCAAACAATCTTGCTCTGCCGGGGATACCGTAGGCTTTCAGCGACGGCGTAACCGCAAGGCAGATGGTTTTCTCGGTCCTGCCGACATCCGCAACCACAAGATTGGTCGTCAACGGATCAAGCCCGCGCGTTACACACTCAACGGAGGCATAAAAGCTCTTTAAGTCAATGCAAAGATAGGTTCTGTCCACTTTTATACCTCCGTTTCCTTATCTCTTAATTTTCCCGATGATATACGGGTTTATTACAAAGACGCTTTTCTTTATTCTTCTGAAATAAGCAAGGTTCAGCGGCTCTTCCAATTTGCATTTGCGGCACTTGACCTGAACATATCCGCTTGTCAGTTCGTATATTTCTTCAAGGCGAAAGCCGCAGACGGGACATCGCAGCGTCCTGCTTTTCAGTTTTTTTACTTCTTCACGGGATTTCCGTATCTTTTCGGCAACCTCGGGTGTGAGTTGACCGTATCTGCTGTCGTATAAAATCTCTCCGGTCATTTCGTACCTCCGAGCTGCAAGTCGTTCTCCAAGTATACGGTCAGATCACGGGGCATCAAAAGCCCCAATGTTTTAAGCCGTATAACCAAAGCCTGAAAGGATACGCCCATACAGTCTGCCATTTTACGAAGCTTCAGCTTGTCCTCCGGGGCAAAGACATTCCAACCGTATACGGGCAATCCATTCTCGCATTTGTACTTTTTCATAACCTTTCGCAAAATAAACCGGGGCATAAGAAAAACCGACGAAAGCCTGTCGGCTTGCGTTTCGGAAAAAGACATCAATTCCTTTTGCTCTTTTATTGTATACATTCGCTCGGGATCAAATTCGTTATGAAAACACCCAACATCCTGCATAGGATTTTGTTTCGCAATAACGCTGTGCGCGCCCTCATGTCCGAGTGTAAATCTGCGTCGGCTGCTTTCGTTTTCGTGGAGCAGCACCTTATCCATTACAACCGTTCCTTTGGGAAATACGACCGACAACCGTTGTTCGTTACGGCAAACCCAAAGCGGTCGCTTTCCGTTGGAAAGAAAGGCAATCTTGTTCGGATCATCTTCCGCAATGTTTTCGTAAACTACGGTAAGTCCCAAATAATCCGTAACCAAACCTTCTATATCCACGCATAGAGCGTTATATCGTTTGGTCTTTCGGAGATACTCTCTTACGATTGTTTCGCCGAGTTCTTCAAGCTCTCCGAATGAGATGTAGCTTCTCAACCTGTATCCACCTCCGTCTGAATCGGCTCAACATACCATTTGCCGCCGATTCGGTATAGATATTTTTCCGCACTACCGATCAACACCGTGTAGCGAATTCCTTCATACTCATCTTCGGAGGTGCAGCAGTGAAGCGTTTTTCGGATATCAAAGGCTCTGCCATCGTGCCAATAAATCCGAACCGGCTTTATTGCACCGCCGACGAGCACCTGATAATCTACATTGACATATACCTTTTCCAAGGTCAGCACCTCCGTTTACAGCTTAAAGTCCTTTGATAACATTCTGTGCCACGCCTTGGATTTGCAGGTCGTAAACCTCAATATCCTTATATTCCTTTGCTTTGTTGGCAGAGCGAAGAACGGCACAGTTCTTTTTCTTATTCCAATAAAAGTATTTCAGATTGTTAAGCCCCTCAAAGAGAGCCACAACAATATCTCCTTCATTTGCGTCTGTCTGCTTACGGACAACGATCCAATCGCCGTCCTCAATGCCGGCGTCAACCATAGAATCGCCGTTTGCTTTGAGCAGAAAGAGGTCGCCCGTGCCGAACACGGTTTTCGGCAGCTTCACATATTCAAGCACCCGTTCTTCTTCGGGAAGTCCGATGCCACAGGAAACAGAGCAGTCAAGGATAACAGCATTGTTTCCCGGATCGGTATATTTGCGCGTAACATCGGTTTTAATTTCAGATCCATCATAATCAATCATTCCGCGCTCAGCCATATCTTTTAAGTATCTGTATACCGTTGCCCTCGTCACGCCGACAGCACCGGCAATTTCGGAGGTGGAGGGGGACTTCCAATATTCGAGGTAGTATTCCTCAGCAAACTTTTTGATTTCATTCATAAGGTCAGTGTTTTTAGAACGCATTTTATCGTCCTCCGTTCTATCCGATACAGTCTGTATCGGATAGGCTTATTATAGCAGACTCATTTAAATTTTGCAATAGGTTTTCGGCATTCAATTTATAGGTATCAGATTTTTTCGACAATAGTAGATTGCACAGAAAAGGGGAAATAAAAAAATGCCTGACTTCGTAAGAAATCAAGCGATATAATCATCTGTAAATTCTATACAGCATTTTATCAAATTGTTCTGCTTCAGCCTTAGTTTCATTTGAAACTTCTGATTTCTTCAGCATATCAAATGTGCCTTTACAGCCGATATATGAGGCACCAAGTTTTTTTGCAAGCGCAATACTCGCTTTATTATATTTGAATGCGTTGTAGGCGATATATTCGTAATCTGTTTTTTCGAATAGTTTGTTTACAAGTACTTGGCATGTTTCGAAGCCGTATCCTTTGCCCTGATATTTTTCCGCCAAGTCTATGCCTATTTCAGGTGTTCCATCAAGGTTTTTAAATTCAGTATATCCAATAAAATCATTGGCTTCGGAATAAATAAGAAATACAATGTGGTATTTATCTTTAAGCATTTCCACGCACTCTTGTTTCATGAGCGCAGCTATATCTTCCGAAACATTTAATCGGCCAAGTATATAATTTATGAGCAAATCCCTTTTATCCGAGGTCAGAGCGTGAAGTGTAACCCTTTTGCCGGAGATTAACTCATCACCGAATAACTCCAAAAGTTCATTTCGATTCAATTTTAACTCCCCAATAATACATTCTCAAATCTTGCTTTATATAGTTTTATGCCTGTGTTTCCATCGCAGATTTCAGCATTTCAGCGTATTGATTTTTTGCCTTGTCGGGAGATAAAATCTGTACCTTACCGCCGAAACCGAAGACCCAACCATAAAATGTGGGGCTTAGTTCTACATTCACAAACGCTCGGAACGATGTCATATCGTATGCTGCCGTTGTTACATCCTCGCCGAAGCGTTCAATAATATATTTCATTATACGGTTATCGCAACGGAGGGTAACTTCGCATTCTTCACAGCCATACATTTGAAATACCGATTTTGCGTAATCTGCAATATTGAAATCAGCAGGCTTGGGTATAATATCGTCTTCTAAGATCGTTGGTGATTTTGCTATTCGGTCAACACGAAATCCACCAATACCATTATGCTTTTCAGAATAACCGACGACATAATAAAAATCTCCGCTCCATATTAAAGCGTAAGGACTGAAAACATACGGATTTCCGGCGTTCTTCAGCTTCTTTTCCTTTTTTACATTGTATTCAAAGTACAAAAACGAAATCTTCTTTCCGCTATTTATGGCTTCGTTAATCGTATCAACAATGTAATAGATCATTTCGTTGTCGGGCTTAATCCTGTCAGTGGGGCATAGGTTTCGTTTAAGCTGTTCTGCTTGATGTTTGCTTGCGAACGAGGTGAGTTTTGCAGCCAAAGCCTCACTTTTCTTTTCGGTTATGAACTTGGAGGATTCAACAGCGTCTATAAGCAATTTTAATTCCGGCAGTTCAAATGTGCGGCCTGCAATATAATATTTGTTTTGTGTTGAGTTTATAACATCAATGTCTACACCGTATGCCTGCAGCACCTCAACATCAGCTTTTATAGTTGTTCTATGTGAAGATATCCCGTATTGCTCAAGCAACATTTTTATCAACTCAGTTGTTGATAACGGATGATCTTCATCTGAGTATTGTTCAAGTATTCTCAGAAGATATAAAACTCTTGCCTTGGTTTCCACAATGATGCTCCTTCGTATTATGAAACAATGGTGTTATTCGCTCTGCACGGGTATATAAACCTTCTCAAGCGGTATCATTCTTTGATACTTTTCTGATAGGCTCTCATAGTGTGCAAGTATAAGATCAACTAAATTGCTACCATCTATGCCTCGAATAATTGGGTTGTTATCGAGGTATTTTCTTGCGTTTTTTGTGTAATTGGAAAGGGTTACAAAAGTACCGTAATCTCCTTCTCGAAGTGCTCCTTTAAGAGATTGTAATACAGATTCTTTTATATCACCGTCCTGGCTTTTCACTTGAACAAGGATTCGAGGAGGTAGTTCGTCTTTATAAGCCGTGATATCTACACCGCCATCGCCACCATGAGGTGATAGGGTGGTTCTGTATAGTATTTCAAAGAAGATAAAGGTGGAGGAAAACTATATAAGCGCTTTAAAGGCACAGAAATGCTTTTTCCTGCGTGCCATGTTTATATAAACATGGCGCGCAGATAATAACTTTTTTGGAGAATCAAATTTGATAAGATAGCTTTCTCGCTCGTGATTCGAATATCATATAACGATAATAACTTATCTATATTTTCTAAAGCGGTTTGATCTGTGGGAAAGCGTATACAGTAAGATAAAATGTCTTGATTTTTTATGTTTTTTTGTGCTGCTCCTTGACCAGCGTTAATCATATCTTTTTCAAAAGAAGAATTAGATAGATACTGATAGATATACTCTTTTGTCAAATCATCTTCGATACCTAATTTTGCAACTCGTTGATTGAGCAAATACTCATCACCGTCAACAATAGATATTCGACCAACATTGCCTGTTAAGGAAACTAATATATCTCCTTTACTTAGAACTTGTGGTTTTTGTATGTTGTTAGGCAGTCTGTCAATGGTGTTATAATTACCGGAAATATATTTGTCGCCGGTTACATTCCCGATAGTTACAATTTTATATTTTCCTTTATTAACATACGCCTTGCTGTTAAATGCATACCCACCGTAAATATCCGCTACCTGTTCTATTGCAATTATTCTACCACAGAGTGGACTACCAAAAAGTTTGGCGCAAAGTTCTTTCTTTAGGACTTTCAAATCCTCAATGATTTTGTTTTGGACGGCGATTCTGTCGTCAAGCGCAGACAAAAAAGCAGCAATTTGAGTTTGTTCTTCTGTGCCGGGGACTGTGCATTTTGTTTTTTTAATTTCGGAATTTGATATTTCAAGGAATGTCGATCCAGAAGCATACTTTATGAAATGATGCTTTTTTGTTTGCGCCAAGTAGTAAAGAAATTCGTTGTTCGTATCCTTTTTAGGAATCAAATTTTGAAAGCCTTGATTTGTTGTGCATTCTCTCTGCGCAATAGAGCATTCTCCAATGGTTGCTCTACTGCTCAACAGAATGCTGCCTGCCGGTAATTTTTTTGCACTTGATTTTTGTAAGCCAAGTTGCGTTATTGTTCGCGCACTTTTAGAGACATATTTTTGGTGTCCAACTTCCGTAGGTGTAAACCATTGAATATCTCCATTCCAAAGAGAAGACACAGTAGTGTCTGGTGTTCCGCCGCCAACCACTTCTGCGATATCCGATAAATGATATGTACTCCATGGGCAGTGATACTGCTTGAATCTCAAAGTTGGAACATTAGGGGTTGTTTTATCACTTTTCATACTAATTAGTCCTCCAATATTCCGAGTTCTTTCAGATACTTGTTAATCTCATCATCAAGGCTTGCGCGTTGGCTTTCGAGTTCTTTTATTTCAGCCATAACTGCCTTTATATCAATTTCCGGTTCTTCTTCAAAGGTGTCGACATACCGCGGAATGTTTAAGTTGAAATCGTTTTCCTCGATTTCACTCATCTCAGCCACATGGCAGAATTTATCGATGTCTTTACGCTCAACATAAGCATTTACAATACGATCTATATCCTCGGCAGAGAGTTGGTTCATGTTTTTGCCGGGGGTATAATACTTACTTGCGTCAATAAAGCATATATTCCCCGCATTGCCATTGCGATATTTTCGAAGAACAAGGCAGCAAACAGGGATGCCAGTGCCGTGGAAAAGGTTTGCCGGCAAACCAATTACGGCGTCGAGTACATTCAGATCCTTAATTAAATACCTGCGAATCGTATCCTCACTGCCACTGCGGAACAAAACGCCGTGCGGAAGTAAAACGGCAATACGACCGTCATCATCCATATGATAAACCATATGCTCAACAAATGCAAAATCCGCTTTACTTGACGGAGCAAGTTTGCCTGCGCCGCTAAAGCGAGGATCGTCAAGAAAGGAGGATGAGGCAGACCATTTTGCAGAGTATGGAGGATTTGCAACCTGGACAGTAAACTTAGTTGCCCCGAAGTTATCCTTTTCAAGAGTGTTATCATTGAAAAGATTGAAATATTGATAGGGGACATCGTGCATCAACATATTCATACGAGCAAGGTTATATGTTGTCCCGTTAAGTTCCTGTCCATAGTAATGCCCAACTGCGTGTTCGGCCGTTCCGCCGTTGGCTATAACAGCCTTACGAACTTCCAAAAGCATAGAGGCAGAACCGCATGTAGGATCGCACACATTTTTTACGGATTTAAGACCGACAGTAGCAAGTTTACTGCAAAGTTCTGAAACAGCACTCGGGGTAAAGAACTCACCACCCTTTTTGCCACTGTCAGAGGCAAAAAGACCTATCAAAATCATATAGGCTGTTCCGAGGACATCAAACTGTGCATCATCGTAAGAAAACTCAATATCGTTTACCCGATTAATGACTTTTGCAATTTGTTTTGTGCGGTCAGAAACTTCCTTGCCTAAGTCTTTATCCTTCAAATCCATTGCATCGAAAATTCCGTCAAATGCGGCTTCCGATTTCTGACCAAGAGTGGATTGCTGAATAGATGCAATTGCTTTTTCGAGATAATCAACCGAAAACACTTTTCCATCGTATTTATTGGCAATCATATTGACAATATAGCCAAAGCTATATTCAGGACGAATTATGTATCCGAGATTATCAAGGGAATACTTGTCGAGAGCTGCGAGAAGTTCTTCGTCATTTGAAGCAAGAGCATCCGCGTATGTTATACCATCATTCTTGAGGATTTCTTCCATATACTTTTCTGTCTTTTCGGAAAGAAAACGATAGAAAATGATGCCAAGGATATAATCCTTGAATTTGCTTGCATCCATTGTGCCACGCAAATCATTTGCGATAGCCCAAAGTTTATTTGAAAGCTCCTGCGCTTGTTGTTTATGAAGTTGAATATCTGTCGCCATACTTTTATACTCCTTCGGCTCTGAATTTTTCGTACTGATCTTTTACAAATCCTTCTATTTCGGATGATAGTTTTAGTGTTTTAAGAACGCCGTATCCCTTCTGACTTAGACGCTTTCGGATATCCTCAAGACTGATAATGTGCTTGAACTGATATTCTGACATAAAGAATTTTATTGTGTCGATGTCAATCCCAGTGTCTTCAGCAAACATTTCGATATCCATGTTTTGCTGCTGAACTTCAAATTCTTCATACGCCTTTACTATGTCTTCATCCGGTGAAAGGCTGAAAAACTTTTCTGTAACGAAACGCTTTAGCATATCCTGCTTTGCTCTCAACCGCTCATTATCTGAACGCTCGATTTCGCGCAAAATCAAGTCAATGGAGCGCTTCTTTTCGGTTTCGTCCTTCTTGATTACATCTTTCAGCAGGTTGAGGATATAAACAACATTGATTTTGTCAGTTCGAATGAGTTCGATATTGAAGTCTATATCAACAAGCGTCGTTTTAACATTTTTCTCGCGTTCTTTCTTTGCCAAATCGTAGTAGTAGAGATACCACGATTTATATCCTAAGAACTCGTCTTCGTCCAAAACATTTGCGAGGTCATTCCAATCAAATTTGGAGAATGTTTTTAATGTGGAGAGCGTTTGTGCTACCAAGCGGAAAGACACAATAAACTTTCTCTGATCATCTTCTGATTGCAATCTACCTGCAATATCAAAGGAAGGCGCTACACTGCGTAAAATTGAAACTCTGTCAGAGTATTCGGCAACATAGTAATCATAGTTTTCAAGCAAATAAGCATTTGGATTTCCGTCACCCGAAAACAACTTTAATGCCTTGTCCTGTTCCTCTTTTATATTTCGAAAAGTAATTATCTGACCATATTGCTTTGTTTCTTTGTAAATACGGTTTGTTCGACTATATGCCTGTACAAGAGAGTGCCAAAACAACGGTTTATCCAAATACAATGTATTGAGCGGTTTGGAGTCAAATCCCGTCAAGAACATATTTACAACGAGCAAAATGTCAATTTGCGGAACTTCTTTTTGCTTTAGGCGTTTTGCAATATCCTTACGATACGCATCAAATGTATCAAGACCAAACGCAAGTTTTTCCTTGTCTGTAGAAAACATTTTGTTATAGTCATCAATACACTGCTCTAAGAATTCTCTTGATTGTGGTGTGTCTGCTCCGTCGTCCATATCCTCATTTGCTGCGTATGTAAATATAGCGGCAATTTTAAGGCCTTTCTTGTTCAACTTCTTAAAGGCAGAATAGTATTTTTGCAGAAGTGGAACTGACTGAATGGCAAACAGTGAAGTATAAGTGTCTGTCCCGATTTTCGTATGTTTTTCGTAATGCTCCAGAATATTGTTGGTAACCAACTCAATGCGCTGTTGGTCACTATAAATATTGGAAATGTCAATGTTATTGCGCTTGCAGTATTCTTCCAGATTAAAATTCGGATTATTGCTTTGCTCGTGAACAATACGCTGTACGGTCATATCCGCTGCGTTTGTCGTAACGACATTGAAAGTGTTCTGATATTCAACAGAGAATTTCAAAACATTCCCGTCTGCAATAGCTTCTTTGATAAGATATTTGTGTAAGCAGGAATCCATTGTTCCTGCGTTGAAGATATCTGCGGTTGTTTGACCTGCGGCGCCTTTATTTTCTTCAAATATAGGTGTTCCGGTAAACCCTATAAAGTTTGCATTTTGGAAGTTCCTGCGAATGTCACCGTGCATTTTCCCAAACTGACTTCTGTGGCACTCGTCAATAACAAACACGCACTTTTTTGTTTTATAGGCTTCCATGATAGGCTTGTATCTATCGTTGCGAAGCGCACATGCGAGTTTCTGTATGGTTGTAACAAGCATTTTTTCTCCGCTGTTTTTCAAGCGTTTAATGAGCTCAGCGGTTGAATCGGTATTGTCAACGCAATTTTCTTCAAACGAGTTATATTCGTCAACAGTTTGGTCATCCAGGTCTTTGCGATCAACCAAGAAAAACACCTTATCTATTCTGCCGTTATCTCTAAGGAGTGAAGCGCACTTAAAAGAAGTAAGCGTTTTACCTGAGCCTGTTGTATGCCAAACATAACCGTTGCGGTTTTCCTCTAAAACACGACGCAAAACGGCCTTTGTAGCGTAAATCTGATACGGACGCATAATGATGATATTTTTCAGAGTATCCTGTAATACCGTATAATCAGTTAACAGGGCAGTTATATTGAATTTTGTAAAAAAGTCATCCGTAAAGTCATTTAGTTGATTGATACGCTCGTTGGTTGCATCCGTCCAAAAGAAAGCAAGGCTTTTTAATATTGCTTTGTATGTGCCGTCTGCATTCGTTTCATTTTCGTTTGCAAAATACTTTGTTTGAATAGAATTAGAGACAACAAAGCACTGAATGAACCGGAACAATCCTCTAAAGGAATATCGCCGATACCGATTTATTTGATTGATAGCCTCGTTGATTTCCACACCGGGGCGTTTTAATTCGATCTGAACAAGGGGAAGACCATTAATAAGTACCGTAACATCATAGCGATTTTTGTATACAACATCCCCCTGATGTTCTTTATCCATTGTTACTTGGTGAGTCACTTGATAGATATTTCTCTCTGTATCCTTAGATAAAAACTCAATATAAACCGTTTTTCCGTTATCTAATTCAAGCAACTGCTTATCTCGCAGAATCTTTGCTGAGTCAAAAACGGTTTTATTCTCTATTTGCGTCAGCAGACGATCAAATTCAGAATCAGACAATTCGCTATTTCCCTTTGATTCGATAATAGCGGCCTTATTGAATTTTTGAAGTTGATCCTTAAAGTTTTTCTTGACTTCTGCATAGTCCCTCAATTGAATAAATTGATAACCTATAGTCCCTAATCTTTCGATAAAAAGGTTTTCAACTTCATACTCACTTACTGCCATTTTCTATCTCCTCAATCGTCTAAAATTACTTCCATGATATCTCCGATGTCACAGTGGTACACCTTGCAGATATTCATGAGAACTTTAACATTTACAGGCTGATTGTTTTTTAATTTACTCATGGTGTTTGTCGTAAGCTCTGCAGCCATTCGTAAATCCTTTTTGTTCATCCTGTTTTCCTTCATCAATTTCCATAGCTTTTCATAACTCAATGACATCCATATTCACCCCGTGAAATAACGAAAATCGGAGGAAAAAATATAATTCCGCCTATACAATTTATAGTATATCATAGAATCCTGATTTTTTCAACAGGATTCAGAGACTAAAGCGATAATTTGAAGCCTGTTGTCGAAAATTTGCGACAATAAGCAAGGGGGGCACTCATATAAGTACCCCTCGACGCTATGTCAATAGCATTTTTTACAAGGCTCGTATCCGCGGCTTATAGCGTCGGATTTTGATATTTGCGATGGATTTTTCATATTGCTGCAACTGCTTTTTCTATGATATTTCTTGCCCGTTGCAGATATCCATACTGTTTCAGTGTTGCCGGGTTGGGCAGGGGGCTGTGTTGTAGATTCAGTTTGCGCAGGTGCTTTTGCCTGTGAAGTATTATCACTCGCGGGTCCGGAACTGTTGCCGGTCGCATAGTCGATAGTTATACCCGGCTGAACATTGTAGCAATAGACATTGAAACAGATTCCTTCACCGTTATCCTCTACGGAATATGCTTCGATTTGGACACCGCTGCACACAAGATTGTTCCCCTCAAATATGGGGGTGACCCTGTATGCGACATGATGATTCGTTTCTTTTATGTAGTCCGCAACCATGTTTTCAAATGGAAGCATTCCTTCTATGTTCATGTATCGGGTGCCGGTAATCAAGTTTTTCCTATTGGCATTTTCGGCGGAGAGTTGCCATCCGATCAAGTGGCAGCGATTCCACAAGTATCCGCCGGAGATGCCATTATATTTTGCCTGAATCCATCCGGAGGGTTTGATGCTGCTGATGCTTCCACGGGTTTCGTTTGTTCCCGGCATTGTATCCCTTCCGCACGAAGCAAGCGCAATACCGCATCTTCCGAGCGAATCAAGGTCTGAATATTTTTCATAACCTGTTGTAGTTAATTCGGTCGCTGAAAAGTTCGGCTGATTGTTATTGATAACCACATATGCAGTTCCCGCATAGGTGCCGACAGATGCGGGCTTAACAGGAGTAGCCGATCCTGAGCCGACACTTGATGGTTTGCTGCTCGGACTTGTGGTTTCCTCTTGCTTATTGGATTCCGAGCATTCGTCAACAGTTTCTGTTAGACCGGCGATTTCTGATCTATCATCGATAATTGAACTTTCAGAATCGGTGCTTCTATCCGAGATAGATGTCGGACTGTCACTCACTATCGAATCCAAGCCACAGCCGGCAAGGGAAAACAACATAGCAAGAGACAGTAATACCGCTAATAACTTCTGTGATACTTTCATCGTCGTTACCTCCTGTATGTTTCGATTGTTATCTTCTCATGTGAGGTTCCGGCGATATCTTCCGTCTTGACCTTCTTGAAGCCCAAGGCTTTTAGGTCGGTATCAAAGAACTTATCCGCAGGATAGTGTCGATTCCATTTGCATAGCACGATTTCATTCGCGTTATCGGTCGAATACGAACCATCCTCAATAAAGCAAACATCATTTTCTTCTGCCTTGCCCATATAATCATCATCAGCCAATACAGAAGCGTTGTTTCCAAACTGCTTGGCGGAGTAAGGACTCATCCATAGTTTCGAACCTTGTGCATAGTTAAGTATCCATTCTCTTAGGTTTTGATCCTGGCTTTGCCTCTTTCCGAAAAACATCAGCCCGCTCTTGTCATCAATACAAAAAATTAGTTTCATACCATATACCCCTCTCATCGTTTGTTCCATTTTAGAGAACAGCAAAATAATAAAAGTCTACTAATACGGAACAATATTATTATAGCGCTTACTCATACGAAACGCAAGTATATTAAAATATTACTGAAATAGAACTATAGGAGGTGTACAGGTTGTTCGATTTCGGAATACGATTACAGCAACTTCGCATGAATCGAAATATGTCTCAAGCGGCGTTGGGAAAGAAAATAAATCGCAGCAAGTCCGTGATTTGCGCCTATGAAAATAATTTACGAATCCCGCCATTGGAGGTTCTTACTGATATTGCCGTGTTCTTCAATGTTTCGCTTGACTACCTCGTTGGTATCGACAAGGAAGAGATGGTTTCTGTGGACGGATTATCAAACGAGCAGAAAGAAATAATACACGCCATGATTCACGAGTTTAAGTGCGGCACAAGCAATTGTCCGGGGCTTACGGTACAACAGCAAGACATTCTCAATAAACTCATGGTTGAGTTTTATCGCAAGCATAATCAATAAAAGACCGAACAGCAGCGGCAGGTTTGTCCACCGTTGCTGTTCTTTTCGTTACTGCTTCTATTCTTCTGCTGTAGTATATCTTAGAGTGAGTACTTCCTTGGCCTACCAAAATGGGAGAGGGCTACTGACACGTAGTAAGCAGACTATCCCCTTGGCGAATCACAGTAAAAAATAACGGTTGCTTGTGAACGAGCCGTTTTTTCGCTTTGCATATTCCTTGCGGATTAGACCCGCTTTTTCCAAGTCCTTTATTGCTCGGCGGACGGTCTTATCGGAAATAGACAACTCTTTGGCAATGGTTTTAACGCTCGGCCATGCCTTTCTTTCCTTATCGCATCTGTCGTAAAGATAAATATAGACGAGCTTCGCCCTTGAGGGAAGCTCGTCTCGATCATATAATTTGCGGTAATATGCCATAAAAAATCACCGCCTTTAATCTGTTCGGACGCTCTGCTCCGGTTCTCTGAACAGAGGCTCATTACTTTGCGACAAGGCTTGTCCGCCTGAAGCAGACCTACGAGCGGAACGGGACGGCGGATAGTAGGAGTCCGGATATTGTTCGAGTATATTATTCTCGATAATCTCCTTGTTCGTATAGTATATTTTACGAGCACCTTTATCGGGAACAGTGTACTTCTCTGTATCAAACTCAATACCCCATTTGAAGAACAGCTTCAGCTTTGATACAAATGGGTGAGTACCTGTCTTCATAACGATGAAGTTGCCTTTCTTCATCGATTTGAGTTCGTCTGCGGTCATGAGCGGTCTTTCGGTCATTTGTAAGCTCTGCGAGGGATCGTTTTTGCTTCTTGAGACCGAGCCTGTCATAACAGTCCGAGTGCCGAGGGATTTGGAGATTTCATCAGCCGTTCCGGAGGTCGGTGCAAAACCGCCTGCAATAGTTACCTGACAGTTATCCTTGATAATATCTGCGCCTTCGCTTCCGTAATTCTTTTCAAGCTGCTTATATGACTGAATAATGCTGACAAGCGACAACTTTCGGGAACGGGATGCAGAGTACATCATCTCGGCGGAACTGATGGCCGGCAAAGTTCCAAACTCGTCCATGTAGAACATTACACGGTTTTTCAATGCACCGCCATGTTCATCTGCAACAGTAAGTATTTCTCTGTATAACTGTTGCAGAAGCAGTGACACCATAAAGTAAGTTGCGGGATTTTCCTCGGGTAAAACAATAAAAATAGCACACTTGCTTGAACAAAACTTTTCGGCATCAATCGCCGTATCAAAGCAAAGGATTTGTTCAAGTTCCGAATCAAGAAAAGCGTTAAGGCGCGACATCGCAGTCGACATGATAGAAGCCATTGCCTGGTCGCTTGTGTTCAGTGCGGCGCCGGCAAACCACCTCGTTTTATGTTCGGGCGGCAGTTTTTCTATAAGGAGTTGGAATTGGTTCTTTCCCTTTACGCCGCTTGGTGCAAGCAAATCCTGTATCAGTTTAAATACAGACACAATATGCCTCTGCTCGGGCGGCGCAAACTCGGCAATCAACAGAATGACCGCAGTCATCAGACCTTCGGCCGCATCATAAAAGAATGCGTTTTGGCCGTAGGATGCCGCATCACCATCGCTGAATATCAGAGTCTTCGCAATTATTTTTGCGTATTTTTCGGCTTTTGCTTTCAGCGCTATGTTTTCGGGATGGGATTTATACTCGTCCATATACTTATTTACGAGGTGCAAAAGATTGTTGCCGTCCGATTTTGTCGGGTTGCGCAGATCGATAATAGCTACATCATAACCGTAGTACTGCTTTGCAATACTTCCGTAATTACGATACAGGTCACCCTTTGTATCGGTTGTTAAAAACGACATGCCCGCGGCACAGGCGTATTCCAAATTGGGGTAAAGCCAGAAAGCGGTTTTACCGCAGCCTGCCGCACCGATCATAAGAGTATGCACATCGTCATCATCAACCATTGCGTAATCAATTCCGTTCTTTTTCTTCACTCCCAATATCACTCCCTGCGGTAAATTGAGATTTTCCCGCTTAGCTTTCTTTCTCCAAACTTTCGGTTCATACGGAATGTATTTATAAGTTCGTCTCAATTCCGAGTTTGTGGAGAACCGCGAAGTGCCATGCTGACCGTCTCCTACGGTTTTGGATTTGATACTGTTAAGATTATAAATGTGAGAAGCAAGAGTAACGCCGCCGATAACGGCGAACATAATTGTTGCCACAATAATCAGTATGATTGTTCCGTCCACGCTTGTTCACCTTCCTTCTGCATAATTAAATCCTCGTTCCAATCCTTTTTTGTCGGAACGAGGATTTCTGATTTATAGCCTTGTGTAAACAGTTTATCCGATATTCTCTTTGCAGCTGATTGGCCTGCGGCATCACTGTCAAAGCACAAATACACATCTGTTAAATTCGGATTGTCCTTAAGGCATTGAAAAAGCACCCTGTCCGCCACGGAGCAGGATGCCGCATAAGTATTTTGCTGCCAGCCGTTCGGGTTCATCGTAATGTATGACAGCATATCAATCGGAGCTTCAAAAAGAAAGACTCTGTTACTCGTACCGTTCCAGTGAAAACTGTATTCCGGAAGACTTCCGTCTGCGTTTCCTTTGTAGGTACTTTGTGAGCCAGTCCCGCGCTTGTGAGCATGACGCGCTACTCCGTTAGTATCATAGCCGACGAATACAGCGTTATGGTGGGGGAGCGATTCGTATATCATTTGCTTACGGGCAAATGCATTTATAACATCCCTGCTGATTCCTCTGCGTGAGAGAAGGTAAGCATATACTCTGCGCATATTATCGTTTTTCTCCGGCAGGTTAAATGCTTTTTCTTTTTGCTCGATGGGCGGTGCCGCAGTCAGAGTCCCGCCGTAGCCGTTAAGCAGATATTCCATTGCTTCGGGATAATTCTTATGATAGAATTTGCGAACAAAGTCTATAGCATCGCCGCCAACTTCTTCATACTGGTGATACCACAGGTTTCCCCGAATAGTTACCTTCTCAGACCCGTCGCGCCATTGATATTCTTTGCCTGACCGTTTCAGTCGTTCACCTTGCCGTTCCAATAAATCTACAATATCGGTTGTCCTTGCACGATCCTTTTGTTCCTGCGTGTAGTGAATATAGTTTGCCATAGCAACTCCTTTTCCTTGATTATCAGCCCATTTTTTGACCTTGAGCCATTTTCTTTTCCTCAATCTTTCGCATGAGTTTGCGGTCAATGGTACGGCTGTTTGTATTCCTTTTTTCTGCATCATCACGGATGATTTGCGAAAGCCTCGCCAAGAGACGCATAGACGCCAATACCGTTGCCGAACTACTGTGCGTGTACGGATGGTAGTTATCAAGAATATGTTGAGCATACTCGTTTCCTTTGCTTGCGGAGGAGGTCAGTAACTGTACAGCGAGTTCGTAATCCTTATCAACTCTCTGACCGTAGAGGTACATCTTTCCGAGTTGATACTCTGCCCATTGGTTTCCCCGTTTTGCTGCTTCTGAGAGCAATCGGACGGCATAGTAAATATCGCTGTATTTCGCCGTGCCTTGAAGATGCATCTTTGCAAGCGAGTACATCGCGTATGCATTGCCCTGGCGTACTGACTTTTCAAACATTCTTTGTGCAGTCACATAATTTGCCGACACATCCTCGCCTTTAAGATAGAGTTTTCCAAGCTGATACTGTGCATAGGGATTGTCTTTTGCATCCGCTTTCCAAAACCATTGGAGTGCTTCACCAACATTTTTCTCAACCACTTCACCCTGTAAGTACAGTTTCCCGAGTCGATACATTGCAACATCAAATCCCTGCATTGCAGAAAGAGTCAACAGCCGAACACCTTCTTCAGGATCGAAATTCTCGGAGTCAATATCCAATAGTTCACGCCCCATAATATATTGGCAATGCATATCGTTGGGGTCAGTCCACGGATTTCTCTTGGAGGTGGTTTCACTTGTATAGGTCATTGTTTCCTCGGGAGTTTCCGTTTCCTGCTGCATATCTTCTTCAAAGGTAATTCTGTTGTGCAGGATGTTGAGCGCTTCCTGGATAACCGCATTTTTAATAGAGGTGAACTCTTTGTTTGCGGATAGCGAGATGCGTTTTGGCATCGTATCCTGATAGGTGCGAAAAACATTTTCTTTCTGCTCGTACCATAGATTATATAATTCTGCAATTCGAGCATCCTTGGCGAGTTCATCGATGACACCGTTAATCAGATTCTTTGCCGCCTTGGGCATATAACCATAGACCGTCTTACCCTTGTAATTTTCAAGCGTCTTTGACAGTTCCCGAAGCATCGTCACAACAGTTTCGTTTTCATATGCGCTGTTATTGATCTGCTGGACAATTTCCGCAATTTTATCTCTGCCGGTCTTGCGCAGTTCGTTCCTGTGGGCGGTCATGTCCTGGTATGTGTGATAAAGGTCATTCTTGAAAATCTCTCGGGCAAAGTCTGATTTGAATGTTTGTAATGCCTGCTCGGTCATATACGGTTCTTTCCCTACCGAGTATGAAATCAAATGAATATGCGGATGCCTGCCCTCATTATGAAATGCGGCATACCAACGCAGGTCGCCGAGAGGAATGCTCATAGCTTTTGCCAATTTGTTTGCCTGACCTCGAAGCAGATCACGCCATGCCTTTGCGTTATCGTAGCCAAGTTTCTGTGCGTCCTCTCTGCGAAGAGACATGATAGTTGTCCATACCGCGCCTTCGTGTTCCGCAACCTCTTTTGATACAGCAGAAAGATCTATCGGTCTGTCGGTTTGTGAAAACAAACCGTGAGCACCTTGTTTCTCAACTCTCGGCCGCATAGCAATGTACCCGACATAGTTTTCTTTCTTACCAATGAGGTCGAGATTTTCTTCAATGGTTCTGCTTATAAATTCTGAGGCTGTGCTTTTTGTTTGAGCATTGATATAGTCCTGGTACTCAAAACTGTTCACCGCGTCGGGAAAGTCTTTGGTAAGTTGTTTGATAAGGTGCTGCTGTTCCGTCGTCGCAGACTGATGTTTCCATGATTCATCGCATTTTTCCACGCCTTCTCGAGTGGCAATATATTTTACAAGATTCGTACCGTGTTTTGCTGAACCTGATTTTATATATCTCCACTTCAAAATAAATCTCGCCATCGTTATCTGCCTTTCTGATAGCGGACAGCGTCATCGAATGAAATTTTGCCGTTGAGTCTCTTGACTTCATTGACACACTTTCCTCTGAGCCGGGCAAGTGTATCTTCATCCACACGGAAGTTTGCAGCCGATACATGCATCGTCATTGCAAGTTCTACGGCATACTTAAACAACAATGATGCCATTCTGTTTTCGAAAGAGTCAAGCGAGCCTTGGATTGTACTGACGATGGCTTCCGGAAAGTATTCGCGGCAGTCCTCTGCGCACACATATCCGGCATAAAATAAAACTGCCTTTTCTATGAACTCTGATTTGCTTCGGCAGTTATCCAACTGATACAAGCGTTCCACCTTTTCCAGTGTGGTAGGGTATGCCCACAGAGCAAATTTCTTTTTTGTTTCGTCCATTTTTCATCATCTCCTTCTGTTGAAAAGCCGCATAAAATAAGGCTTTTTCGGCAAAGGAGGTTGCGCATACATTTTATGCGCAACCTCCTTTTTTGAGCCATCAACGCCGATATGTTTCCTTGTACAATGGGGCATATTTGCAATTCCGACCCCGAAGTCTTGAAAATGCGTTTATTGCGACCCCGATTGTGAAAGTGCGAAAAGCCCTTTAACGGTCGGCTCTGCCGTCCGATGTGAACCGAGTCGGGGAGCATTGCAACCCCGGCTCTTATTCCTGCAAGTAAAATCGGACGGCTGAACCGCCGATTTTCCGCATTGTGCAATTACCTCTTAAAAGCCGTTATTTCGCCTGTTTTGTTGTGATGGGGGGACTCGGTCGGGGATTGCAACCATTTCGCCTTACAGGGCGACACAGGGGCAGACACGGCGGTTACATCTTCATATCAGATACTGTAATATCGTTTGATGGTTCTTCCGAAAAATCAAGTTCTTTTCCGGCAAGGGTGTTATTGAATATTTCACGACGCCCTTCCTCGCTTCGGTAATCGGAGCGAAATGCTTTATAAGCCGCAACGGAAAAATCACGCAGGGAGTAGGTCTGCCATTCATTATCCATGCCATCGCAAACACTGACCCGACCTTCATCCAAATCAAATTCGAGTAAAGCAGAGATTCGATTATCCGAATGAATGTCTGAACAGACCTCATTGTAATATTCGAGGTTAACAGGATTCGTTTCAATAAAAGCGTCAGCAAATGTTTCGGGGGCAGCCGATAACTCGCCGCGCTCATAGAGGCGGTACCGGTATGCAGCTTGCATCGGGGAGCGGAAGTGATCGCTTGTGAAGTGATAGTCATCACCGTTTTCACGAATGTGGTAAACCGCAAAGCGTCGAGCTGCTTCCAGCCGCGCCTGCTCTGCGGCGTCCTCTCTTTCAATCCTTGCCTCGATGGAGGCACGCTGCTCATCGGGGACATATTCCTGATAGAGTGTGTCGAACGCTTCGGCTAATTTGTCCTCGACCGTTTCGGCGGTCTGATTGCCGAGGGTGTCTGACAAAGCCCGTACACGATATTTGTTAAGGTACAGTGTAATATCAATATCACTCATCGGCGCTTACCTCACTGACTTCCGTATGTTCTGCTTTGGGTGGCCTCGGCTTTTTCGGCTTCGGCACGGCAGAGGAAGAAACAGTACCGGATTTCATGTCAATAAAATCACGCACACCTGCAGGCACGGTTTTTGAGTAGAGTGTGTCGAGCGCTTTTTCAAGTTCCGTTTCGACGCTCGTACCTTTCTGTGAAAGATAAAGGACAAGGGCTGAAGCCTTGTCCTCGTCAAATGAAATATTGAAGGTTGTCTTTTTCATATTGTGCTTTCCTTTCTGTTACATAATCAGTTCGGGATCAAAGCCGTCTTGCCGCCAATCCTCCCGATCTGAATTGCATCCGCGCATATTGATTTCCGCGTAATCGTTAAGGCCATAGAAGTTCGTGCCGTCAGTACAACAGTTTTGAAAACTGCCGTGTTCCATATTGCATTCAATTATTACGGCATTGCTTAAATCGCTGTGGGTATAAACGCCGCCCGACATCTTGCACCCTGAAAATACCGTGTTCTTGAATTCGCATTCTTCGGCGGTGACATCTTCGAGGTTACAGTTTTCAAACCGCGTGTCATTGGCAACGGAAAAATTGAGTTCCGCGCCTCGCAGGTCAGTGTTCGCCAACCTCGCGTTATCCATAGCAACATTCATCATGTTTTTATGCGCAAGGTTTAGTCCCTGCACAAAACAGTTAGAAAAATCAGCCTGTATACCACCTGCATCGTTAAGCCATAAGGTGTGCTTGGCAAGCATGACATCCGCTTCTTCCTGCGTCAGTGCTCGGCGTGAATCAGTCTTCTGTATATATTCATCTTTTACAGTGCAGAGCATATAGCCACCATCGAAATCAACGCTTTCAATTTCCGGTCTGTCTTTCAGTGCTACATACATCAATTCCTCGCTGAATCCTGCACCTCTAAACTTGTTTCGTAATTCATCGGTATTGATGCTGTATTTTTTATTACTACAATCGATTGCTTCTCGAACTATACGGTCTGCCATTATTGCAGTTTCACGCACAGCGTTTTCAAGGCTCGGATACTGAACAGCGATAGCAAGCTGTTTGGCGTTAGGAATATGGGCGGTGTATCGGGCGTAGTCATAACCCTCTGTGTCAATGATAAAGCCGTCTTTATGTCCTTCTCTTATGAGCAGCAGGCACGGTATACCGTCGGGTAAATACTCATGCTTCTCGGCGTTAAACTCTCGGAGAAAATCATAGTATCCAAGAGGATTGGAAACGAATTCGGTATATTCAGAAGGCGTCAGTTTTACTACTTTTTCAATCTGACACAGAGGCAGATTGAAATCCGTTTGTTTGCACTTTAAGTCTGCTTTTATAACCATGGGCATTCTCCTTTACATAGACAGAGCCTGCGTTTCGTCCTCATCGGAGGATTCGTTCGCAGGCTCATGGTTGTGTTCTGCTTCGTGGTCGTCATAGAGATTACAGCCGAGGACGGAGAACAGGCTTGCCGGGTCGCTCTGACACTGTGGGCAATATCTCAGATGGCAAGTCATTTCGATGCAGTCCTCGGTCATAATGAGTTCGTTGATTTCCTCTCTCTGCCGTAATTCTTTTTCGAGCAGCTTTGCGCTTTCGTTACTGTCGGTGATTTCAACACCGAAGTGGTGGTACAGTTCATCATAAGAAATTGGCCAATAGCAATTCTCGGAATTTTCACAGCACTGCCGGACGGCATAGTCGGCAAGCTGCCTGATTTTACTTTTATCCATATAGTTCAGTCCTTTCATTGTGTGTCGCTGTCGGGATAGGTGATATACGGAATCTTGAGCCAATGCGTCCATCCTGACTGTGCAAGGGGCGTCATAATAACTCCCAACTCCGTGTTCGCAGCGTGAATGGTTTGTCCGTCCCCAACATAGATGCCGATATGTCCGTCCATCCATACGGCGATGCCGGGGATGTCGGGCATCGTATCAATCGTGCCTTTTTCGGTTGCCATATCAAGCATGGGGTCGGAGCCGGTATCCCGAACACCGTTGGAGCGGTATTCGATCTGTCCGGTGTCACAATTAAACCATGCGTAGCCCTTGATGAGTCCGATGCAATCGGCGGTGCGGCCTCCGAGCCAATGCCGACGAATGAATTCCTCGTTATCGCCGACCTGTTCCGGGAATTGCGATATCTTGGTTGTCAATATGGACTCGGTCAGCACCTCACCGTATGTCCCGTATACATAGCCCCATTTCTTTGCGTAAGCCTGCTTTGCCCACTCCGCAAGGTCGACATTATTTTTAGTTTCGGGATCGACGAACTTTGAAACATTGATTGCCTTGGCACGGATGGAATTCATTATTTTGCTGTAATCCTCGGATTTCAGTTCCGTGCCGAATGCGGAGTTGACGGCGGATATGAGCTGCTCGTCCGTTTGATCCTCTGCAAAGCAGCCGACAAGTTTATTTACAAAGCCATCCGCTTTGGAATGGTCATACAGAGCGAGGGTGTACAGCACTTGCGCCTCTTTTGTTCTTTCTGCCGTAAAGCCCTTTTCGGTCATGGCAGACTCGATGGCGTTCATCATATCCTCGACCGTCTGCAGCTTGGCTTTTTCCTCGTCGGACATTTCCTCAATTACGATATCCTGCAAGCGGTCTGTGTCGATATCAATATCGCCGCTGAATATAGAGAGTATTGCCACCATCGGCATCATGACGATGATAATAATACCGAGGATAATGCCAAGCACGACACGCCGCAGTTTTTTGTTGGTGAGAACAGCGACGGCTATCTTTTTGAGAGCCGCCGCAACGGTTGCGCTCATAGGCGTTCACATCCTTTCATGCGAAAATCATCGCCCACCGGCCTTTCCGAAGATATTCGCCTTGTATTCGGGTGCGATGACTTGCAGGAGATACCGTTCGTTACCGCAGCGGTAGAGGCAAGTACCTCGTTCGGGATATTTGATGAGTTCAAATTCCGAAGGTTCGACCTGCAAGGCGTCCATATATTCCTTGGGATTGATCTGACCGGCGTTGAACAGGAACTGATGCGTCGGGATGGAAAACAGCGGCTTTGTGAACTCCCGAATGGACGGAATCAAAAAGTCCTCGATATTCTGACTTGCCAGAATGACCGAGGAGTCCTTTTTACGCACACGCTTCATGCAGTTGCGCAGATATTCGATTGTAGTCATGTTGGATAAAAACAAATACAACTCGTCCACCGATGCCGCCGTGCTACCTTTGCCGAGCAGCTCGTTGCTCATGAAGGAAAGAATATTAAACAGCATACAGTCTTTGAGTCGGCGGTTGGTATCCATAAGCCCCTTCACGCCGAATACAAGAAAGTTGGAGTCGGTGATGTTGGTGTGACCGTTGAAGTATTTGCTTTCAGAGCCTACGCACATACTGTGAATACCGAGGCAAACCTCTTGGAGCGTTTCCTCAGTGTAGAGGTATTTTCTTTGCTTGTCATAAGCCATAAACTCTTCCTCGCAGAGCTTATAGAAATCCTCCATAATGGGAAAGTCCGAGGGCTTTTTCATGCTGTAATCCGTACTGTCGGTAATGCCGAATCGGGCATACAGTTTGGAGAGCAGGATTTCGATGGTGTCGATCTGTGAATCGGTAAAATCTTTGTAGCTGCGGAAAAAATCTTTCAGAAAGGCAATGTGCTGTGAAAGCCTTGTCACTTTCTTGAACGCTTCGGGAGTTGTAGCGTCGATATCCTCAACGCTGTCTGTCCATGCCTTGGGTTCGAGTGGATTGATGGTGTATTCGCCCGACATGAAATCAATATAACAGCCGCCAAGCGCTTCACACAGATCCTCATACTCCGATTCGGGATCGAGGCAGATGATACGCTTGCCCGATTCACGAATGTTGGTGAGAATTAGTTTCATAAGATAACTCTTGCCCTGACCGCTGTTGCCGAGGATGAGGATATTGCTTGTAGTCTTATCCTCGGCTCTGCGATCAAAGTCCACAAGGATATTCGTGCCGTATTTATCTCTGCCGATATATGAGCCGTGGGGGTCTGTCTTTCCGCTGAAATTAAACGGGTACATATTGGCGACCGAGGATGCGGGCAGCACTCGTTCATACTGTGCGCCGAACTGATTGTAACCTGTCGGGATGACCGACAAAAAACCTTCCTTTTGGCGGAGGGTTAAGCGGTCAACGGAAATTTTGGAGCGAGTCAGTTCCATCGCAATGTCGCTCTGCAATTCTTTGAGCTTCTCCATACTCTTGGCTTTCAGTTCGATGAACACCGACACATGGAGCAGCGGCTCTTTGTTCTTTCGGAGGTTGGCGAGAAGTTCAATAACATCCTGCAAATTACCCTCGGCTTCAATGCTTTCACTGACATCATTGCCGCCGCTTTTCAGCCGATTGCGCCGGGTAGCGTTTTGAATGATTTTACGCTGTTCCGTAGATTCCACCAAACGGTGATAAATGCGGAGCGTCACGCCGTTGCGGTCGGCGAGCTGCGAGAGGATCGCCTGTTCCTCGGTGGACGGCGGATACTCACGGATAGCCCACACACAGCGGTAACTGTCGCCGACGATATAATGGTCGGATAAAAATTTGATGGTGCCGGGCAGGATCATATCAAAGAAGTCCTTGGTGCGGATTTCCTCGACCTGTTCCGGCGTTAATACTTTCGGTTTTCTCTTAAACATGATTTTCTTCCTTTCTGCCGTTTAGGTTTCTGCGGCGATAATAAGCAGCCTGCCGTCCTTGCCCGATCCGTAACAGGTGGAGAGGACAAGACATCGGCTGCCGTCCTCGGCGGCGATGCGGTCATACCAAGCGTCCGTAATATCAGTCCTCAATACTTTGGTTACGGTAAAATAACGGACGCCGTCCATAGTTTCAAACTTTACGACCCGGTGTGCGCTCAGAAAATCTTTGTCCGCATATTTTTTGAGGTCGGAGAACATTGTACCGTTTTTCATGTTATGGCCGTAAATAATGAGGTTGGTGCTTTGGATATCGCATCGCCCGTCGAGGAACGGCACTCCGCTTTGGCTGTATTTTCCGTAGAAGTTGCGGCGGAGATATTTCTGTGGATCGGACGGCGTGTACATGACGGGATAGCTGATATTTGTGCCGTCAATAGAGAGCCATCCGATGCAGTCGCCGTTTTCCGCAATGAGCGCCTGTATATTGCGCTCTGCCGCAGGCTGCTCGGTCGGCTCTGCGCTCATTTCTGTTTCTGCGTCCGTAACGGATTCTGCCGGAGCTTCGCTCATCGGCAGTTCGGCGATTTCTGCGACGGCGGCAAAGTCATCTTTTTCTTTCTGCTGTTCTTTCAGTTCCGTATAGATATTTACACCTGATAGCACGGCGACCGCCGACAGCAGAAGGCAGAAAAATATGAGGGCGAGTTTATTCCTCGTCCTCATCATCTGTTACCTCGTAGAACTGTTCGCCGTCAATGTCGGGGATTGCTTCACCCTGCAAACTCGAATCAAAATAGAGAGCAAGGATGCGTTTGATTTCCGGCTTTTTAAGTCTATGCACCTCAAAGCCCTCGCCGGCGATTTTGCTCTCAATGCGGTTTGCGGTTTCGAAGGTCTGTTTTTCTTTCTGACCTTTGAGCCTTGCTACAAAGAAAAACTGACGGGCGGTCGCCATTTCTACCTGTATGGTGTCAAGAAACTCGATGTCCTTTTTGATGAGCTTCTTGACCTTACCGTTTTCCTCAACTTCAAGGCGTGAGGTCAGGTACGCTTTATTATCATCGAAGCATTCGGACGAGTCGGTGCAGACGATTTCAATGTCGGGCAGCGCCGACAGCAACATCATCAGATGGCGTATCTTTATCTCAATGCTGGTGTGGGAGAGCACCGAGATATTGGTGGGCGACACAAGGTAAAAGAGCAGTTCGCCCTTGTTGGTTGAAAGACCGTATTTTATGAAGGTGCGGATGCCGAGCAGTTCCTGCACTGAACGGCCTTTTTTCTTTTTCTGCTGTTTCATTATCATCATCTCCATTCAAAGTATTGCTGCGTGGATATTAAATACCGCACGGCGTAACGCATGAAGTCCATTACGGTGGTGTCATCCATGCGGATCGTTAAAAAACCGTAGCACAGAACAGCTACGGCAGGCAAAAAGATGTGCAGTTGCACGAGTGCGAGAACCGACAACAGTGCGGCTACCGCTAAAATTACAAAGTCCCGCAAACTCCAAAGCCACAGATTGGCTGTGGCTTTGAGGTTCTGCGGATAGATATATTGTGTCATTGCGTCATTCCTCCGATTTCTATGCCGCCGATGTCCTCACAGAATTCCTTGGGCGTCTGTCCGTATTCCTCACGGAGCTTCTCGACTATCATATCCTTGATGAGCTGAGATTCCGTTTCGGTCGGCACATATTCGCCTTCCTCGCAGGAGTCGGCGGTTGAGACGGTAAATTCGAGTCAAAGCGAATCGGCGAACGGATCGTACTTGGCGTATAGATTCAGCCACTTATCATCGTTCGCCGTCGTGTTCGTTCCGAATTTCTTATCCACATCAAACCATGTTTCAAGATAACAGGTAATTTGATGCCCGATGTCGCAGTCCACCTCCATATCCCGGTCAACAACAATATCGGAGCGTTCCAATTCATTATTTGCTTTCATACTGCACCTCCTTATTTGCCTGCGGCCTTAGCCACCGTGCGCGTAAGGTTGACGGCGGTGGTCGTGGCGTGTACAACCGACATCATATTTACCTTAACGCTTGAATCAAGCCCGAATTGCTGCGCAATCCGCGGCACTTCATTTGCCGCAAGCATAATGCCAAGTCCCAACAGCATATTGTCGGGGAAAGTGATCAACCCCAAGAACAACAGCGTTGTCTGCAAGAATGCCGTCAAGCACAGTGCGGCAATTTGTTTCATCCACTGATTGAAGCCGTCCGCATATCCTCTCGGTACGGAAAACATATACAGTGAGCCGACCGCCATCTGAATGAGCAGAATACCGCCGCGCTTGATATTGGCAAAAAACATCTTGATCACACAATAAGCAAAGGCAATCATGCACAGCAGATTCAGCAGACTGAATGTCGTGCCGATGCTTGGCGAGAATAGGCGGACAAGCGCATTCAGTCCGACATCCGCAAGGCTTGAATTGATGCCCGACGATGCAATGCCGATCAAATCGTGCGAAAAGGTGTTTTGCAGACTGATGCAAAACTTGTATAATTCTATCGGCACAACACCGATAAGGGAACAGGCAAAAAAGCCTTTCAAAATGTTCAGCGCAGTTGTTTTAATGTTTGCTCTGCCGCACTGATACTCAATAGCAACATCGAATATGGCGACAACCGTGCCGGCGACGAACAGACCCCAACCGAACAGCATAAACAGCTTGACGGTCGCCTGCACCCATTCAAGGTCAAAGACCTCCGCACTCATATTGCCGATCATTTCGAAGCAGTCGGCTATCGCCCCGTAAATAATTTCGTATATCCAACGGAGCATGGCGTTCCAGATAGCGTTGGCAATACCGCTTTCCACCACATCTATTGCGTTCCCGATGGCGTCGCCGATGCCTGAGATTATATCACCTAACCAGTCAAAGATAAGTCATCACCTCCGTTCCGTATCCGGCTGTATCAGATAATGGACCAGATATACAGCGGTGCGGTCAGCGAGAAAATGAGGCAGGCAAACAGAATGCAGGGAGCTGCGAATTCGAACTGCCCGTGCTTTCTGTAGTCGAAGTACGCCGTCCCGATTTTCACAAAGAAAAGAATGGCGAGGATCATGTCACACACGGGAAACACCACATTATTAACGACAGTCTGAATCTGTCCCTTGGCAGCGTTCCAAGTACTTTCGATTGCGCCTGCCACATCTCCGGCCGCAAATGCGGTCATGGAGAATGCCGTCGTAAGGACGGCCACGAGCAGAAAGGAGAAAAGGATTCTCATGGTTTTCTTTTTCATAGGGTTTTACCTCCTAACACATTTTGAATTTCTTTTTCGGTTATATATCGGATGCGGATATTGAGGTTTTTGCAGAATTTCAGTTCGGCTCTCATGCCGTCCGTGACGGTATCTCCGAATACCCAAACTTCATCGCAGAGCCACAACAGCGACATTCCCGCCGCCAAGCCGATTTCCCGGTCTTTCGGGTTGTTATCGTCGAGGCACTCCGCATAGAAATGCGGCACGACCGGAGCCGTGCCGCACCTCAGTGCGTATGCGGTATATGTCTTAACCTTTTTGAGATTTTCCTCAATATTCCCACCGAGGGGAGCGCAGACATACACCCGTTTCATCATTCATCATCCTCGTCCTTTTTGCGCTTGCAATACATAATAATGCAAGCGATCACGCCGCCGAGGGCAACGCTGCCGAGTCCGATCCAGAAGCCGAGGTTGGAGTTGTCGCCCGTCTGCGGAATATCCGGCTTGGGCGGAATGAGCGTCACGGTCTGATCGTCATCCTTAATGTCGGCATGAGCGGCAAGCTCCATGCCGTCGTAGTAAAGTGTTTCAAAAACGACAAGGTCGGTCTGCTTGGTGATTTTACTGCCGTCAAAGGTGAAGCGGACGGTGACCTCACCGCAGCTTTCCTTCGGCGTAAAGGTGACCTCTGAGGTCAGTTCCTTGCCGTCGATGAGGAATGCTTTGCCCGTGGCCTTGTCCATAAGGATGCCCCTAATGGTGTATGCCTTACCGGGGATGAGGTGCTTATACGAGACGGTATCCTCGATGGTGATGTCGCCCTCGGCAGTGGCAGCCTTTTTTCCGTTCACGGTTGCCTTTGTCCCGATTTCGGGGATGCGGTCATTGACGACCGTGATACCGATGGTCTGTCCGTTTTCGCTGATGCGGACGGGATAGATTTCCTCATTGGAAAGATATCCGTCCGCAGGCTGCAACTCCTTAATGAGCCAATTGCCGTAAGGGACATTTTCAAAGACGAAGATGCCGTCCTCACCGGATTCTGCAATGAGGCGTGCGTTTTCGGCAGTAAACTCAGTTTCGTCACTGCGGAAGAGTCCAAACTTTGCGCCGACGATGGGCTTTTCGGTTTCACGGTCGATTTTCAGTCCTTTGACCGAGCCGTAGAGGATATCGTTTTTGATGGCTTCGCCGCCGTTTGCCTTGATTTCCACAAGGGCGGTATCCTGTCCGGCGTACTCAAAGGTCACGGGATATTTTTCATCCGAGAGGATATAATGGCTGTCGGTCGCAATTTCCTTGACATACAGCTTTGCGCCTACGGGAATGTCCGTCTTGAATGCGATGTTGCCGTTTTCATTGCAGTTTGCAATTTCGAGCAGACCGTCTGTCGGAATGACCGAGCCGTCTGCGGCGGTCAAATCCTCGGCCACATAGAGCCCGAACTGCACCGAGAGGATTTCGCCGTTATTCCCGACATTGAAAGTGTCATCTTTGCCGAGGATTTTGGCAAGGGACAAAGCTGCCTTTTGGCGCTCGTTATAAAACTCGGCGGCGGTTTCGGTGACCTTTATGGTTTCGCCTGCATAGGTCAGCTCGACGGTCTTGGGAGTGCCGTTCAGCACCATGCCGTAAGGCGCTTTTGTTTCTCTAACCGTATATTTTCCAAGATATAATGCCTTGCTTTCTGCTGCGCCGTTTTCGTCTGTGGTCAGCGTATCAACGACCGTATCCTTGGCGTAGCGCAGAGTGCCGTCGGGGGTGATAATATCCTCGGCGGCGGTGATTTCATAGGTTGCCCCTGCGAGGTTTTTATCCGCAAACACAAGGCTGTATACGCCATCCGTTTCCACGGCGGAGAAGAAAATCTCACCGCTTTTGGTAATGTGAATAACACCTTTCTGCGGCATATTGAATTTCTCGACCGTTACAACGGTTTTCTCGCCGTCCACCTTGAATGCGATGGGTGCGGAGTCAAGGACATATCCGTAAGCCGTACACTGCTCGATGATCTCGTAATTGCCGTAAGGCAGCTTTTCGGGCATCATGAGCTTGCCCGTTACATCGGTGTAATAGGTGTTGATGTCCGTAGGCGTCGGGTAGTTGATATGCTGAACGATATATTCGCCCGTGTCGGTATTGCGCACCTTGAAGCCAATACCCGCCGCAGGGACAATTTTGCCCGTTTCCGCATCCTTTTTGACGATTTCAATGAGCGCTTCGTAAGGAGCGTTATTGATGAGAAAACGGTAGACCTGTCCTTCCTCACTGACGAATACCGTAAACGGCGCAAGGAGTTCCTTTCCGTCCCAGCCCTTGGTCTGCTTTACGGTATATTCGCCGTAAGGCAAGTCCTTGGTTTCAGCAAAACCGTGTTCGTCGCATACAAGGATATCCCGTTCGGTTTCCTTGGCGTTTTCATAGCTGCCTGCCGCTTTCAGATACACCTCAAACTCTGCGCCGACCTCCGGCGTTTCGATTTTGGTAGTGCCGTCGTCGCAGTGCTTGATGATAGCAATCTTGCCCTTGATGATATCCTCATAGGAGTCGAGGGGCTTGGCAATGTTGTATTCTACGGTATAGAGTTTGGCCTCCGCACCGATGTGCAGACTCTCAGTGTTCAAGAGATATCCCTCGGAGGGGCTGATCTCACGAATCGTCCAATTGTCGCCGCAGATATAATACTTTGTGGTAAACTGACCATTTGCGTCGGTGGTGTAGGTGTCGATGAGCTGATTGCCTTTATAGATGCCGTACTTTGCGCCTGCGAGGGATGCATCGCCCTGCGGCAGACCGGTTCTGCGGTCGCTCTTGGTTACGGTGACATTGAACTTCTTGAGGATATTGTCAAAGGATTTCTCCGTAACCTTGTTCCACTCAATAGCTGCGGTCTGCTTTTCGGGTACGACATAGCGAGTCGGAGTGTCGACTTCCTCAATGGTATATCCTGTGCCGATCAACACATCATTGAATTTTGCAACGCCGTATTTGTCGGTCACGGCATACTCGTTGACTTCGATGCCGGAAAGCGATGTTCCGTAGAGGCGGAATTTCATGCCCTCGACCAGTCCGTCCTCGGCTGTCTTTTTGACTGTAAGGTCGCCGCGGCGAAGTTTGTTGCTAAAATTAACGGTCGAGACCTGACCGCTGACAACGGTTACACGGCGAACCTCTTGCGGAATATATTTGTCATATTCGGTTTCGGTCACGGTGTAAACTCCGGGCTTGAGGTTATCTACCTGAATCACGCCGCCGTTTGCGGTTTTAACGGTCTTGTCGATGCCGTTGCCCTGAATGCGGAAGGTAATGCCGTCCACCTTGCCGTCCTCGCTGACCTTGACGATTTTGGCACTGCCTGCCGCAGTGCGCACCTTGAGATAGGACGGCACAGGGTCGTTGTCGGCAGGAACGCCGGACACCATATCCTGATTGGCGCTTTCTTTTCCCGGCACAGACCAGATGAGAAAGCCCGTACTCATATTGGTGGAATACACACGGCGGTTGAGCTTGACGGTGACCGTATCATTGATGGGCTTGGTCGAGGTAAGGGTCAGTGTGTTGCCGCTGACGGATGCACTGACACCGCCGCTGACCGACACATAGTAATCACCGAGCATATTGTTGCTGTCGGTGAGGGTGACGGTGTATTTGCCGTTTTTGTATTCCAACTCAAAGGTTTTTGCGGCGCCCGGCGTATAGGCGGTGAAGCTCGGACGGGTGTAATGCCTTGCCATGTCCGAGAGAATGGCGTCATAGTAGGCTTTCAGATATTTGTTGCGCGTATACTGCTCGGTCATCGTTCCGCTGTATCCGCTCATGGGATAGGTTTTGTCGTTCAGCTCGGTGGCGGAGCTGCGAAAGCCCATGGTGATCTGCCACACGATGAGCTGGGTGGCGGCGTAGCAGGCGTTGGCGTCCTTGCTCGTCTGCAAGCCCACACGGTTGGGGTAACCGTAGGTCAGTGCGAGCTTGAGCAAGTCCTTCTGATTCTCCGTCAGCCGCTTATACTTATCTCCGTGGCCTGCATCGGCGGAGCCGGCATATTCCGTATTGTCCGGCAGCGGGATGCCTCGCTCAATGCAGAAGCAGTATACATAGTCCTTGCCGTATACCCAATCGGATTTGTTTCCGGTGAGGCCGCTGCGCTTTGCGGTATAATCGTGCATCTTGCTGAGATAGGGGCTGAATCCCTTATTAAAGTAGATGTCGTCGGCGACTTTCAGTCCGTAGGCGGCGGAGAAGGTGTTCCCCTCATCATCGGTGAGGGTGTAATCCCAACTGACATGGCAGTTGTTCAGATCCATCGTCACATCGGCAGCCGAGGCGGTCAGCGGCAGAAGTGTCGTAATGAGCATAACGGCGGCAAGCAATGCCGTCACCACTCGCTTTGTTTTGGCTTTCATAGATATTCCTCCATTCAATTTGGTGTAAAAAAAGAATGCCGTGGATTTCACGACATTCTCATGGCGATTATGATATTGTATCAGCCGTATATTACGGCATAGGCGATCCCGCCGTCGATTTCGAGCTGCACCACCTTATAGCGGACGCTGTTTGCAGTCACGCCGTTGGCAGGGTCGGTGCCGGATTTATAGATCAGATCCACATGGTGTTTTAGCGTGCTGATGACTCCGTCCACACCGTCGCGGCTGATCCTCGGTGTACCCATCCAACCGACATCCCATCCGAACTCCAATTCCTCTGCCCAATCGAAGGTGAAACCTTTGGCGGTATAGCTTTCCGCATAAGTCTTAACCTCTGACACGATGCGTGTATGGTCGGCTTCGGTGAAGCCTTTCGGCTGCTCTGTGGCAGGAGGCTCGGGGGGCTGCGGTTCGGTCGTTTTCGTGGGCGGCTCTGTGACCTTCGGCGGCTCAGTCTGTTTGGGCGGTTCTGTTACCTTGGGGGATTCAGTCTGCGTTGGCGGTGCAGTCGGCGGCTCGGTATCCGCAGGCTTGGCAGTTATCGGTTTGCTGCTGTCGGCAGAGGCAGTGCTTTCAGCCTTTTCTTTTTCTGCCGTAGATTCGTCTGTCTTAATTTCGCTTTCCGCAGGCAGGCTGCTCTCGGCAGTCGGCTCGGCAGTGCTGTCCGTTACCGTTGCCGTGATACTGCTTTCCGTGCTGACCGCACCGCTTTCGGTATTGTTGTTTGCTTTATCTGCGGCGCATCCCGCAAGGCTCAGTATGAGCAGCCCTGCAAGGAGGACTGCGAGCGTTTTTCCTGTTCTCATTAACATCACCTCTATCTACAGGATACTGATAATCCGCGAAAAGTCCAGCACTTTTTATAAACTTCGAAAACAAGTTACATTGACTGCTCGAAAGCAGGTTCTTCATCTTCGTCGAGTTTCTCGGACTCAGTCTGCTGTTCAGCCTGCGCCTGTTCCATTTTCTGCTCATAGGCATCAAGAACATATCCGTTGAGTGCTTCACGAGCTTCCTTTGTGATGGGGTGAAAGTCATCATAAAACTTCCCATCCGTACCTTTATGTCCGGGATAGAGGACTTGAAGTCCTTTTTCTCCACCATCATAAACTTTGATGCCGTGAACAGCAAAATGATTTCCGATGGTTACGCTTGCGTTTGCCTTGATTTTGCTGTTTACATCTGACGCAATTCTGTCGATGCGCGCAGTAATAAACGGGATTTTATACTGTGTTTTCTCGTTTTCCGTTGCTGCGGTTTGCTTCTGATTGTCTTTTGCGGTTTGCTTTTTTGCTGCCATGATTCTTAACCTCCGTTTTTAATTTACATACTAAAAATAATGGTGCATCCTGTATCGGCGCTTATTTCTTCCGGGCTGATTTGCTCGGGTTCTTTGAATCGATCCATATATAAGTCCACCTCATTGTCAGTCAGTCCTCTGAAATCTTCTTCGGTTGTTCCGCAGATAAAAAACGGTCCTGCAATAATAGAAGAACCGTCACCGATTCTGCGGTTGCCTTCCATTCCTATCAGTTTGCCTTCCTCATTGCAAATGATACAGGTTTCATTATCGTCGGGATATACAACTTCTATATACCCGCCGACCGCTTTTTGCTCAGCTTCAAGTGTATGGGCAACCTCGGCGACATAGGGTGCTTTATTCGGCTCAACATACACAACTCTCATAAGATTGTCCGGCTTATGTGTTTTGGTTGTATCAAACGGAACATCCCTGAAACCGACACTTTGACAGATACTTGCTTTTCCGTCTGCTACCACCACATCGGATACCGACAACGAATGACCTCTGAACAACGGATGTCCCACGGTGTTGAATCGACCGTAGATTTCTTCAAGTTCATTTTCATCGATTTCCGCATCGAATACTTCATCATAGATTGACGGATCGGGGGACTGACTGTCGCTTAGAGACATGAACTTCATTCGGTTACTATCCCTTTCGGGATTTATTTGATAAATCTTTACCCGCATTTTATACTCCTTTCGCCGTGATATACAGTGGTTTATGTTCTGCCAACAGACGCACTCTCTTTCTGCGCCCACAGTAAATTCAGATAAATTGTTGCACGGCGCTGCTGCTCCGGTGTGAGGCTGTCGATAAAGTCTTCAATGGGAATTGAGTTTTCTTCGTCAAAGCACTCGGGAGTACACCCGCCGCACAATTTTTCTTTGCGGACTATAATGGTGTTTTTATCCTTTTCCTCGAAAGAAAGAATATCATTATAGCCGATTTTATTGCGGACTCTTATTTCATACGGAATTGTAATTCGTCCTCGTTTGCCGAGGACTCTGACAATCTTTTTATTCATCAATATCACTCTCCTTTAAGACTTAAATAAACACCTGCCGCAACTGCGGCAATAGTTCAGACACTCTGCACACTCCTTGCCGTTATCGGTCAAATCGCAGTTGCTGAGTTCATCTTCGAATTCGCTCTCATCGATAACTCTGACCTTGATTTTCCCGTCGTCAAAATATGTCTCAAACAGGGTGTCCTCATCAATGTCAAGCGCGGCTGTCAATTTTTCCGGCAGTAAAAATGTGAATTCTGTTTTGTACTCCATTTTCTTCTCCTTAATAATCGTACTGAAAATCGAAAAGCGTTAATTGCTGAGCTTCTTTTACGATGCAATGATTGTTTTCTTCTGCCTGCTTTTTCAAATCATAATTACCAATGAGCAGTTCTTCGAACATTTCGCCCGGTTTTGTGCTTTGAAGCATATTGTGCAGTCGTTCTTTCACAAAAGTATCGAACCCGTATTTTTCAGCAAGACTGCAAATATACGGATCGTTATTGTAGGTAATAATGAATTTGCAATTACCCTCATACTCCTCATGAATGCCATACATAAATTCAAACAGTTTTGCGTGTTCGTCACTGCCGAAGTTGGCTTTCTGATAGTACTTTTCCGTACCCTTGTACGGAGGGTCAAGCAAAATAAAAGTGTCTTTGCCTGCAGCATAAGAAATGCAGTCCTTGTAGTCTCTGTGCATGATAACGGCATTTCTGAGTCTGCTGCAGGCGGTAACAAGTCTGCCAAAGCGTTTGGTCATGTCCTTTTTTGCGATGGCAAAGGTTTTTCCGGTGGATGAGAAGCTGAATATCTGATTTTCGAAGAAAGCGACAGCCTTCTCGATATCCGACCATTCGGCTTTTTCCACTGTAGCCGAGGTTTCTGTCAAATCATCAAGAATATTCGGTACATCGGCGAGCATTGCCTTATTTCTTCTGAATAGTTCTTCTGAATTGAAAGACAGATAAAGACGGCCCAATAGGTAAGCAAGCTTCTCATTTTGCTGTAATACACGAAAGAATTTCACCAAATCGCCGTTGTAATCATTGATGATTTCTCTTTCAGCGGGCTTTTTTCTCAGAAACACTTCGGCACTTCCCATACACGCTTCCACATAAGTCTTGTGGGGCGGCATGAAAGCGTCAATTGTTGTGTAAATACAGCCTTTGCTTCCTGTCCACGGCAGTGGACTTACAGAACCGGACAATATAACCGACCTCCTTTCGGGAGGCAGTTGCGTTATAATACAAAAACAGACCGTTCTTGTGTTTACACACGCAAACGGCCTCAATTTCATTTATTTTTATTTAGTTTGTGTCCCGCGCTGAGAGTTGTGCTTTTAATCTCTGCAGTTGTGCTTCATATCGGTTAATCCTATGAAGTTGGAAGCAGCAGAGAATTACAAAGGCAACAAGTCCGCCGAGCACCATTCCTATGAGGAAAAACAGCATTTCAATCATAGCGCATCTCCATTCCGGCATCCATATCCTCGCTGCAATCATCGACCGAGGTTATATTGACATATTCGCCTATAATACCGAGTGCCTCGTCATAACTCTGCGCGGTATCTGTAATGCGCTTGGTCATTTCCTTTGATTGCTCTGCAAGCCCATTATGCCGCAGTGTTCTTGCGGCAATCCCCATAAGGTTGAAGATGTTACCGTTCTGTCCGATAAGCGGGCAATCGGGTTTCTTTGTTCCTGTAAGACTGAATCCGCCCAACTTATTTTCAACATAATCAGACAGCCAGGTTCCGCCTAAATCCGAATGAGTTCCGATTCGCCACATGGCAAGTTTGCCGATATCCACTTTCGTATCATCGTTAAACTCATAGAGCAAACAGGTCAATCCGTTATTTTCAAAGACGGCACAGTTGTCGTCACCGAATTTTGTCCCGTCGAGAAGGATTTCCTCTTTGGTAAAAAGGTCATTGATTCCGTCAACCCACTCCTGTGGATTCCCGCCGCATCCCTGAAGGATAAGACCTTCTTTTCCTTCATACCCACGGAGTTCATTCTTATCGATTTTCTTAATGCTCATAATGTTTGTTCCTCCGTCATTTCAGTATCGGTTTCGTATCCCCAAAGGTTATTTGCGAATAGTTCCGCTTCTTTTGCTTCGGGGTAGTAAGTGTCGGTACACTCGCCGTGTTCATAGGTTTTCCTGCCGCAGTTCATTCCGATGTCTTCATCTGCCCACTCATGTTCAAATGAAACCTCGGGATATCTTTCCGCAAGTTTTTCGATAATGGGGTGGGGAGCACTCCAAGCGGTGTAGAACGAAAGCACGGGATTTTCAGCAATGTCCGAACGGTCAAGGTTGTCATAGCCATAGGAGTTCCACTTTGTTCCCCAATTCTTTATTGACCAGTCGTACCAACTTGGCGCGCCGTACATTGCTTCGTTGCGGAAAGCCTGACGGCCGAGTTCCCAGTCCTCTCTCTTGACATCTTTGCGCATGCGAAGAAAGATGTTTTCTTTGTCTTCCGGGATATTAAGTAAGTCCATATCCTTATTTGCGCCATCAAAAGTGCAGATGTCGACAAACTCTTTGTAAGCTTTTAATCCTCGTTCCATAGAGGAACTCGTTTCAATCTGCAAACTTTCCGGCATGGGAATGACTTTGTTGAAATCAAGAGAGCCGATTCCGAATCTGTTATCCTTTACCGATTCGAGCAGTTCACTTATTTTCTCCCGATCTCCCGTCAACCGGATAGTGTTTATAATATGGTTAGGCATAATGGCTACTCCTTTACAATTCCAAATTCGTGGTTTATTTCATATAGTCTCTGCCCGATAGCAGAAATGACAGGTACGCTGACTGCGTTACCTGCCATTTTATATAGGTGACCGTCTTTCAGACCGGCTGCCTGTGCTTTATAGAATTGTTCGTCCGTGAAACCTTGCAACCGCCAACATTCGATAGGCATAAGTTTGCGGATTCTTCCTTTATGGTAAATTCCATGCTTATCCTGTGCAGTTATCGTAAACATGGCTTCATTCGGTTCTTTCATACGGCGACCCTGCTGACGGACAGTTTCTCTGTCGGGTGTCAGTATTGCTCTCGGTGCGTCTTCGATAAGAACCGCAGAGTGTTCGCCTCTATGATTGCTTACTCCGGAATCCTGCCTTGCGGTTATACATCGTGCAACATCGGTAATGACCGGATCGGCGTTCATATCGATAAAATACAATCCGGTTTTGCCGCCCCAACCGCCTGAGCCTGCACACTGCGTACAGGCTATTCCGTCTGTTTCGTAGACTCTTTGACCCTGCGGTCCCGGGATAAGTTGCTTAAGATTTTTCGCATTGCAGCCGCTGAGAGGAAATACCTTTCCGGCACATCTCGGATCAAGATATCCGATAATATACAGCCGTCTTCGCTGTTGGGGGACTCCGAAGTATTTGCTGTTAAGCACCATCCATTCGAGATTATACCCCATTTCAACAAGCGCGGAGAAGATGGTATTAAGCGTCCGGCCGCTGTCATGCGATAACAGACCGAGGACATTCTCCAAGAGTAAAAACGGAGGCCGTTTTTCTGCAAGGATTCGGGCAATTTCAAAGAAGACAGTGCCTCTTGTATCTCGGAAACCGAGACGCCGTCCCGCAACCGAGAAACTTTGGCAAGGAAATCCGCCGCAAAGTAGGTCGAAGTGGGGGAGTTTCCTTGGATTGATTGTTCGCAAATCGCCATAATTCAAACCTCCTTCTTCTCCGTAAATGGCGTTATACGCTTTTTCTGCGTTCTTATCAATTTCTGCATGACCGACGCATCTGTAATGACCTGTATTTACGAGTCCGGAATGAAAGCCGCCGATACCCGAACACAAATCAATGAATGGGATTGCCATATGGCATCCGTCCTGTTTTTCTGCTTCACCTCACATTTACATGGATTGTTCGTTAATAGTCTGTTCCTGAGCTTGTTCCTGTAACTCCCGGTCGATTTCTTCCTGTGTCAATCGACGGAATGAGTCTTCGCCGGGGATCAGCGCAAGCGCTCTGCCATTATCCCATTTCATTAGGAGTTGACCGATATCATCCACACTCTGAACCGTTCCGCGCATACCGCTTTCAACGGGAGAATATGGGTCGTTCATATTAAGCAGCATTACTCTTGTTCCCGGGGGATATGACTGTTTATATCTCTCAGCCTGTCTGTGTAATCGTTCCCAATCATTCATTTTTCTTTACCTCCTGAATTTTGTTTTAAATTGCTGAACTGCACCACAATCATATTTTTCATCAACTCCTTTTTGTTGTGTTTTATCCTCATAAGATATTAAGCAAAAATATAAAAGCGGATGCAATGATTGCTCACTGCATCCGCTTGAAGACATAAATATTTAATAATTTTGGATATGAAAAAAGGGCAGAATCAGCGATTTTTATTCGCTGATTCCGCCCTAATTATCTATTTCGATGGTTCGAATCCACCTTGTGGGTCGTTGGCATCTATAAAAATTCACTATGAAATATAGCGGTAAAAAATGCGAAAAGCCTTGAGAAATCAAGGCTTTTCGGCACGGCATCTTTTTAGACCGTAATACTTGGTGGGGGAAGGTGGATTCGAACCACCGAAGTCACTGACAACAGATTTACAGTCTGCCCCCTTTGGCCGCTCGGGAATTCCCCCATATTATTTGGAGCTGGTGGACGGACTTGAACCCCCGACCTGCTGATTACAAATCAGCTGCTCTACCAACTGAGCTACACCAGCAGAATTCAAGAATAAATTCAGTCTGTTTTACACAGCTATAAAATTCTATCATAAATCTTCGGCTTTGTCAATACCTTTTCCGAATTTTTTCGTGCGGCGGGACATGTTTTGAAAGCGAAGCACTTCGGGGACCTCTCCGCGGATAATCCGCCGCGCAGACGCTCACGGTCACGCCGCTGTCACCGCGCCCGGCGGGATTTTACGGTGTCTGCGCTCCTCCGCCGCCGTCTCGCCGCCTGTCTGTCCCCTGATTCATGCTTTTGCACGGCGCGGCGGCGCGGCGGCGCACCTTCGGTTTATGGATAATCGGCGCTTCATCCGAATCGGTGCGCGATTTTCCGCGATTTTTCCGAATCCGTCGATCTGCCGTAAAGCGCAAAAAGCTCTGCGGCAGTATCCGCAGAGCTTTTATCCTCTTCGCTCGGTCGTTTTCCCGGAGCAGCGCTTCCTCTCACCGCACGCGAAATTATCCGAATAAGCTTATTTCGTCTCTCCGATGTTGCTTATGACCGCGTTGTCGCCCATGACGCTCGGGAGTTTGCCGTCCCACTTCTCGTAGAACTTCGATTTCAGAATCTCGTCCGTGAGAGACTCGGCGATAAGCTTATTCGCCGCAGCCTCGGCTTCCGCCGCGATGCGCGTTGCCTCCGCCTCTGCCTCCGCATTGGCGATAGCTACCTTTTTATCCGCCTCGGCTTTCGCTATCGCGGTGTTGTTCTCGATTTCCTGCTGAGCTTGACGCTGCATTGCGATGGACTTATCGGAGATCGCGTTGTTGTAGCTTTCCTCGAAATCCATCTGATCTATCACGACCTTCAGCACGGAAATGGTATCGCTCCCGTACTTCTCATCGATCGATTCCGCAAGCTCCTCCTTCACAAGAGGCTCGATCTTGGAGCGTACCGTGACCTCGGAGGCGGGAAGCTCGACCATCGCCGACTTTATCGCGGAGGAAACGAGACTCTGCGTTATGAGGTCCTTCGTATCCGTCACGTTGCTGAAGATCCACGCCGATCTTCCCGATTCCACCTGGAACGTAACGGTGATCTCGGTAGCGTATACCGGAATTTTCTCCGACGATTCGCCCCAGACCTGCGCCACGATCTTCGTATCCTGCTGCTTGTTGTTTACAAGCTCGATCGTCTGAACGAACGGTACCTTCAGGTTAAAGCCCTGCGGTACGATGTTTTTCGAGACCTGACCGAAGGTGGTGCGCACTCCCGTATATCCCGTGGGCACGATCGTAAAGCAGCATCCGACGACGAAGACCGCGACGCCGATTATGATGCACGCGGGCATGATGCGCTTTGACTTTTTCAGTCCGACGATGATTCCGACGACTGCGACGGCAAGTCCGATAAATGCAAAAACCAAATTCATTTTTTCACTGCAGCTTCCGATTTGCGAAAGCTTCCTTTCTTTATTATCTCTTTGTGATTTTTATGTTTTTCGCCCCGCGCAAAGACCGTTCGGACGGTCGAAAGCGATATCGGGCGTGTTTTTCCGTTTATATGGCGGCGATTCTCAGCACAGGCAGAAGATATATTTCATGTTCTGCACCGATCTCAGTCTGTACCTTATCTGAGATATATCGCCGACGACCGTTGATTTTTCCAAAACAAGCGCGCAGCTCGGAGTCTGGAAAATGAAGATATATTTTTCCGTTTCGATGACCTTTGAAATTGCCGAATACCGTGTTTCCGTATTTTCGGAGTACTCGCCGTTATCTCCGCTGACCGTAAACGACTCCTCGCCAAAGGTGTACTCGTTTACGAATTCCTTCATGTTTCCGAGAGCTTTATATCTGATTCTCGGAAGAATAAACCACCCGTATACAAGCATAAGTATAATCATCACGGCGACGGCAAGCATATACGCAAAGAACTCGGCGTTCTCGAACAGAAGCAGCCAAACCAGAGAAAATGCAATCAGCAGCGCAATCACCGCGGAAATTTTCACGATCTCTCTTTTAGGGCTTTTTCCCCTGAACATTGTCGCATGCAGAAGCGTGCCGATCGCGTCAAGGGTAAGCTTTCCCGTTGCTTTTATCTCCATGGTATACCTCATTCCGAATTTGCGTCCGTCGCGCCGAGTCCGATCATGAATCCGTTTTCCCGCGTTCGCCGTCGAAATGAAGCGCGGCGGCGTGAGACTTGCACAGGCGAGGGAGCCGTACCGACAGTATACAGTAAATCGGCGAAAAAGTCAATCCTCTCCGGGAGCGGTGCGACCGATTTTCCGCCGCGCGCCCGGTCTTTGACGAAACGGTTCTTTCCGCTTTACGGTGAAAAGCAATGTGATGCGGTACAGCCTCACGCGGCAAAGCCGCGCCGTTCGTGAAAATTTCCTATGTGAGCGCGCCCTCTCCGAAGGCACGGTAACCCATCCGAAGGTACGGTCGCACCTCCGAGGGTAGGGTCACTCCAAGGTTACGGTCACCCGTTCAAAGTCCTCATACTCCGAGTGTAAGGTCAAAGCTTTTTGAAACCGAACTCCGTGATCTCGCCGACCTTTTCAAATCCGATCCTGCGGTACGCCCTGTTCGACGACGGATTCGCCGCGTCGGCGTAGAGCATCGGAGACACGCCCTCTCCGATAAGCTTTTCGCACATATGCGAAACGAGCATCCCGGCGTATCCCCTGCCGCGCACGGCGCGGTCGGTCACCACGGTATTTATCCGCGCGCTCGACGCGCTCCTGTGGGCGATCATCGCCATTGCGCACACTCTGCAGCCGTCCTTCCACAAAAGAAGCTCGGAACGTCCGACCGACGCGGCGGCAAAATTATCCGCATCCTCCTGCGAAATCACGGTGTGTTCTCCGTCCTCGCAGAGCTGCCTCAGCAGCGAAGCCATGGAGGGGCGGTCCTCTTCCGAGGAAAACACCGCCTCGCCCGAGCATTCGGGAGAGATGACCCGTGCGCACACATATGCATTCATGTCCATCACCCGATGTGAGTGAAAGCCCTTTCTTTCCGTATATTCAAGCGTTTCGCGGCATCTATGTGACACCGCATTCAGATGAACACTCGGGGAGAATTCAAGGCGCGAGGCGATGATATCCGCGGCACATTCCGCGTTTTCGCTCCCGCAGCGCTCCGAAAGCCACATCCATATCGGAGTTTTTTCGTTCGACTGACCGATGATAAAGCTTTCGTGATCCGTCCATGCGGAGGCCTCCGGAAACGAAAATATGAGCTCGAAAAGATTCATCGTGACAAGCTCGTCGGGCATGAGAAGCCTCTGCGCCTCTTCGCGCGCCGCCGCACCGTTTATCAGATCGTATTTTTTCACGCCGTTCTCCTTCCGGTTCATTTGTGTTTTATCTCATATGATGTATATTGATGCGAAAACCCATACCCGAGCTTTTCGGCAGGATGAAGCGACACCTTATTCTGCGCGTCCCGGCTCGGATACAGTCCGGGATCGGCTGCCGCAGTTGATACACGTGATCGCGCGGGATTGACTGTACGTCCGCCGCGCGTCAGGTGCGCGGCACACGGGATACCGACTTTGTGTAATTCCCGCGGCGGCAGCAGATGCTCACCGTCGGGCTGTTCTCAAGTCCGAGCAGTCTGTCCATTTCCTCCGCGGCCCCGAAATAGCTGTTCTTCTGATGGTGAACCAATATGTAATCCGCTTCCTTTATTTTGCCCCGCGCCGCGCGGCAAAAGGTTCTCATCGGTGCGCTCAGCCCGAACACCCAGATCGGGCTGCACACCGTGACCCAGCTGTACGCTTCAAGGTCGGACGGGATACCCGCAATCGGCATATCCCATGCGTGCATACCGTATCTTCCGCACCACCAAAAGCCGAGCGTTCCTTCGGTACGTTCTGTCGAGCGGACCTCAAATACGCACGCGCCCGTGCGCTCTGCTTCCTCGAGCGCCGCCTTTTTCGTATATCCCATGCGGGAGAAATACACCACAAGACGGTCGGGCGCTTTTCCGATATTCGGATATTCCTTCTCCGAAACGCAAAAATGCTCCTGGCAGCAGAACACCCACGCCGCGTATCCGGTCGCCGCCTGCGCCGCGCCGAAAACGAAGTAGATACTCGACATGAAGTTCGGCGGGAACATATAGAATTGAATGCATATCCACAGCATAAGCGTAATGCCGAACACGCCGCCGAGTATCACGCCCGACTTCTTCTTTGCGAAGAGCAGCGCGGCTGCCGTCAGATTTGTAAGTCCGTTCACGACAAGCAGCGCGATCCCCGAAAAGGTAAGATCGGTAAAGAGCACGTCCGCAAACGGCAGCACCTGAAAATACGGGAGCATGGCATCCATGTAAAATTTCTTCCCGCTCGGGTCGATAAGCATGCAGAGCGCGCCGAACACCGCGCCGATCCCGATAAACAGCGTCCAAAAGATGAGCGACCGCCTTGCACGGGAATATCTCGATTTTTTCATATCATTACCTCTTTCGCCGGGCGAAAGCTTCCTTTCGTCAGTCACCGCCCGAACCGATTTTTTTCGCCGAGCGGGGACTTTTTGCGATCCGGGAGCGGCCCGCGCCGCTCCCGGATGACCGAGTACGGCACGGACGCGCAGCATTCGGTCTCTGTATTCACCGCTCAAACGGTGTCCGGTAAATGCTTCGTTTTCTTCGCATAAAGATGAAGGAAACGTATCATCGTGCCGCCGATCCCCCCTTTTGGGAAGAACGCATGTCTTTTTCGCTTTCGAGAATCTCCTTTTTTATCGAATCACCGCGCAGGCGGCACATCAGAGCGAAGCGAACGTCTCGCTTCCCCTCTTTCTCAGCCATATGTACAGAATTGCGCACAGTATAAGCGTGATTGCGGCATAGCATCCGGCGAAGGCGGCAAAGCCGATCTTATATCCGAACGTGAAAAACGCAATCGGGATTGCGACGGCGTAGACGAATCCGCCGAACAGCGCAAGCATTACGCCGAGGCTCTGCTTGATCGGTGTGATCTCGTTAGTCCATGTGAGATTCGGCATTTTGAGCCCGATGAAAAGGTCGAACAGCGCTGAAAGCAGAGTATACGAAATCAAGACGAGAAGCATAACCAAAATCTGCGCGGGTGCGAACGGATATACGATAACCGCACAAGCAAAGCAGAAGATCGCCGGGAAGACGGTCAGAATGAGCTGAACGGACAGCTTTGCGCGCAGAATCTGCCACGGCACAACGGGCAGCGACTGTGCAAGCCAAAGGCTCCTTCCCTCAAGAGATACGGACGGTGCCGCCATGTCGTTCATGGACGCGGCGGCGCATATCGCGGTGCATACGATCACCGGGATGCAGTCGGCGCTCGATTCCGGACCGAACATCTCGCCGAGAATTGATATGAACGATCCGCCCTTTATCAGGAATACCGCGCCGAGCACGGGGAGAAGGAGCACGCCGAGACCGCAGTTGAGCATATAGCTCGGACTTGAGGCGAAGCGTCCGAATTCCTTTGCAAGCAGTGCGAACGGAAGTCTTCTCTCGGCGACGGCAGTCGAGCGGTATTTTTTCTTCGCGTTCTTTCCCGCGGAGGTCGCGGTCTTGAGAAAGCTGCGTGAGATGAGCACCCACATCAGTGCAAAAAGTGCGATCACGACAGCGGTGACTATGGCAAGCGCAGCGGGATCGCCGGTACCGGCTTTACCGGCGAGGTAGATCGGATACGCCGAGCCCTTGATCTTTTCGCCGTAGACGGCGGCGTTTGCAATCAGCTCGGAGATCAGCGACTGCGCCTTGAAGTAAACAAAATAATATGCCGCAAGGAACATTATCGAAACAAACACCGTTATGACGCTCTTGTTCTTCAGCTTCAGGCTGATCTTAGCCACTACCCATCCGAGGATGCACGACAGCGTTAGAACAAACACCGAGATCAGAAGGACGGACATGAACGAGCCGATCACGGACCCGACAGTCGCGGAAACTTTTATCAGATAAACCGCGGCGGCGGGAATTATGACAACTCCCGAATACAGAAGTCCCATAATATACACAACGAGAAGCCGCGCCGTCATGATAACACCGACGGGGATCGGCATTGACAGGAGCAGATCGTTGTCCTTAGCAAGATAAAGTCCCGAATAGGTATTGAACACGCTTCCGAAGGATCCGAGCAAAATTGCAATCAGTCCCATCAAAGCAAAGTAAAGCCAATCCATGCCCGCCGCCGAAAGAGGCTCGCATATCGACAGCGACAGGTATGTGAACATGCCGCCGAGCATGCCTGCCATAATAAGCACGAACAGAACGATATACGCGGCGGTCGCGCCCTTTGAGCGCGTCTTGTTCTTCTTCGCGTCGTAGAGGTAAGCGCGGAATATTTCGGAAAGCTGTTTATGTATCAGTAGCTTCAGCATCACTCCGCCTCCAATTCGAGGAACACGTCTTCGAGAGAATCATCGCCCTTGACCTCCTCCATCGTTCCGGAGCGGATCAGCCTGCCTCCCTTGATAATTGCCACCTTGTCGCAGAGCTTCTCGGCGACCTCAAGAACGTGAGTGGAAAAGAATATCGCACCGCCTTCCTCGCAGAGCTCGCGCATCATAATTTTCAGAAGGTGCGCCGCCTTCGGATCAAGTCCGACAAACGGCTCATCCATGATTATCAGCTTAGGTGAATGGAGCCATGCCGCGATAACGGCAAGCTTCTGCTTCATTCCGTGGGAATACGCGGCGATCGGCTGTGCAAGATCGTCCGTAAGCTCAAAGCGCGCGGCATAATCGTCGATCTTCGCGCGGCGCTCCTCCGACGGCACGCCGAAAATGTCCGCCACGAAATTGAGGTACTTTATTCCGGTCATGAAATCGTAAAGATCGGGATTGTCGGGGATATATGCGAGAACCCGCTTACAGGCGACGGGCTCATCCTTGATCGAGCGCCCGTTTATCCGTATTTCTCCCGAATCAAACCGAAGTATTCCCACAGCGGATTTGAGAGTCGTGGTCTTGCCCGCGCCGTTGTGACCGATAAAGCCGTATATCTCGCCGGGACGAATATGAAGACTCAGATCGTCCACCGCCTTTTTATCACCGTATGCCTTTGTAAGATGTTCTATCTGAAGCATTTTATTTTCCTCCGTTTATTTATATTGCGTCTCACTCGATTCCGACGCCGCCGAAAATGCCGGTCGCGTTTATGTAGAGCGTCGGTCCGCCCGACGAGACTTTATTCGCTCTGTCGTCGGAAACCCCTCCGAACATCGTGGTCGGGCGAATTATGACGTTCAGCCCCTCGGGTACCGTGACCGTAATGCCTCCGAATACCGCGGCAGCGTCTATCACGCAGTCCTTTTCGATCACGGCGCCGCGAAGATCGCAGTCAACCCCTCCGAACACGGCGGTAAGACGCGCACCCTCGAAGACCTCGCCGGAAAAGCCGATGTCGCTTCCCGAGAACACCGCGGTTCCGTTTTTCGGTGTTCCGCCGCTTTCTCTGATTCTTTTGAATACCTCCGAGCTTCGATCCCCGACGATTCCTCCGATGATCAGCTTGAGACCGATCAGAACGACGATTATCGGGACAAGCAGCTTCCACACCATGGAGAAGTCGAGCACGTCGCGGCAGCAGAGCAGCAAAAATACGCCGACGCATATCCCGATCAGGCTTCCGAATTTGTTGCGGTCGGTTACAAGCCCCACCGCGCACGGCACGATGATGAACAGCGTCCACCATCCGTCGAAAAATATGTCTATATCGGTTATCCCGAATGCGTTAAGTCCGAGGAGAACGCCCGCCGCGACGAGCACGATCCCCCACACGATCCCGTTAAGTTTTTTCATATTACACCTCTTTCACCGATTATGTATGTATCATAACAAATGACGGATCACGACGAAGTTTTCGTCAGGGACACGAATGCGCACTGCACGTTGCATATCGTGCGTTATTATTATAATAAAAGCATCATATTTTGTCAAGATGAGCAATGTAAAATTATATTATAATCCGATTCGGCGGTGATTCCGTGCGCCGACTAAATCCTTGCCGAATGTCTCGCGCCGTCTGTTTTGCAATTTGTCCCGTTTCTCCGTTTTGTCAACAGCTTCGGGGCGAAAGCTTCCGATTCTTCTGCAAAATAAAACGGGGACCGAAAGCTCCCCGTTTTATCCGTCGATGCGTTCGCCCGGCATCACGTCGCCGAACGATGTCGGCCTTGCCTGCGCTAAGCCGACACAAACAGTCCGTATTTTTTCTTCATTCTCTCGAGCTTTTCGCCGATGGGGTTTGCCAGAATCAAAAGGAAGATCACGTTTGACACCGCATATTCCGCAGTTACCGGCAGCGCCGATACGACCGCGGCGGCGTAACGCGCGAGGTTGAACGTACCGTCTGCCCACAGCACCGTCCAGATGTCCATAAGCAGCGAAAACATCACCCCCGCCGCCGCGCCGAAAACGCACAGCGCGGCGCGGCTTTTCCTCATCGGTCCCGCAAGCACGCCCGCCGAAAAGCCGATCAGCCCCCATGCGAGCATCTGAAACGGAGTCCACGGTCCCTGTCCGAAATAGAAATTCGAGACCGCCGCGGACAGCGCGCCGACCGCAAATCCCGCGTCCCTTCCGAGCCACATCGCCGTGATCACGGTGATCGCGGTCACCGGCTTGAATCCCGGAAGCCATGCGAAAATGAACCGCCCGGCTGCCGAAAGGGCGATCATGACGCAGAGAATGACAAGCTCCTTTGACGAGGTGTCGCGCTTTTCGAAAGAGCGGAACACGGGCACGAGAACAAGCACTGATACGCAGAGGGATATCCACGCATAATGTTTCCCGCGAAACAGCAGCGCTCCGCCGAACACGACGGCAATCACGCCGAACCAAAGGGCAATCCGGAAAACGATCTTTCGAAAATTACTTCTCACGGCGCCCCCCTTTTCTTCCGTTCATGCGGCACAGTTCGACCACGTCGCCGCACAAAACAGCGTTATCGAAAATGTCCTTCGATATGCGGTGCGCAGCGGTCGTGTAGAAGGTGTTGCCCGCGAAAAACACGTTCGGCGTATCGGTCGAAACGATCTCGCCGTCGAACAGAAACGCGCATCGGTCTGCGTATGCGGCGGCAAACTCCACGTCATGCGTCACGGTAACGACCGTGATGCCGCCGTTCTTCAGATCGCCGAGAATATCCGCAAGACGCTCCTTGCCGTAAGCGTCGATACCCTTGGTCGGCTCATCGAGCAGAAGCAGCTTCGGCTGCAGAAGAAGAAGCTTGGCAAGCGCCGCTTTCTGCTGCTCGCCGCCGCTCAGGTCATACGGATGACGGTCAAGCAGAGTGCCGATCCCGAGCTTTTCCGCGATCTCCGCGATACGCTCTTCGCTTTCCGCACGGTCGTATTCCATCGCACGGCATGTCTCACGAAGGTCTTCGCAGACCGTCTTTTTCAGAAAAACGGTCTGCGGATCCTGCGGCAGAACCGCGATATTTTTGTGATATAGGTCTTTGGCGCCGTACGCGCCGAGCTTTTTTCCGTCAAGCGTCACCGTGCCGTGATACGGCTTCAGCGCACCCGACAGAATCCCGAGAAGCGTGGTTTTCCCGGTACCGTTCCCGCCGAGAAGGCAGAGATGCTCGCCGCGGTAAACGTCAAGCGAAACATCGCGCAGGATGTCCGCGCTCTCCCTTGCATAACGAAACCGTATGTCCTGCACCCTCACGGCCTTCTCCGACCGTTCGGGAGCGCTTTTTTCGGTCAGGGCGCGGATGCGGTTTTCAAAGGTCGAGGAAATAAAGTCTCTTCCCTCGCGCACAGTTAGCGGGCATTCCCCGCTTTCACCGAGATCGCGGAAAATCTTCGCCGATACGGGAAGAGCCGATGCCATCGGATGTTCTCCGTTCCGGCTGAGGCTGTCGGCAAAGCGGCGCGGCGAGCCGTCGAAACCGATCGCCCCGTCCTCCATCAGGATAACGCGGTCGGCGATAGGCAGCACCTCCTCAAGCCGATGCTCGACAAGCAGAACGGTTATCCCGAGCTCGCGGTTCAGCTTATGAAGCGTAGTGATAAAATCCGCCGCCGCTATCGGGTCAAGCTGAGCGGTCGGCTCGTCGAGCAAAAGCAGCTTCGGCTGCATAACCGTGACGCCCGCCAGATTCAGAAGCTGCTTCTGACCGCCGGAAAGCTCCGCCGTGTTCTGCCGGAACCACGCTTCAATGCCGAAGTAAGCGGCGGTTTCGCACACGCGGCGGCGTATCGCCTCCGTAGGAAGTCCGAGGCTTTCAAGCCCGAACGCAAGCTCATGCCAAACCTTGTCCGTTACAATCTGACTTTCCGGGCGCTGCTGCACAAAGCCGATCCCGGTGCATTCCGTCCTCATGTCGAGCGCCTCCTGCGGCTGACCGTCGTACATGATCACTCCGCTTTTCTCGCCGAACGGCGCAAGCTCGCGCTTTATCAGGCGAAGCAGCGTGGATTTCCCGCATCCGGACACTCCGCAGATCACGGCAAACTCTCCGTCCGAAACCGAGAGCGAGACGTTCTGCAGCGCCGGGCGAGGCGCGTCCGGGTAGCGAAAGGTCAAATCTTCGATATGCAGTATCTCCATCGCACTTCCTCCTTTACCTCCGAAATGAACGGCAAAAACGAAAGCAGCGCGAACGCTGCAATTGCCGCCGCAGTGAAAATGTCCGTCTCGCCCGCCGCAATGCGGGGATAATAAGAGAAATCAAGCCTGCCGAACGCTCTCGCCGCGATCACGGCGGCATCCGCCGCAGCGACGGCGAGAGTCAGCGCGAGATCGCGTTTCCCGAATCGGAAAAGCGAAAACGAGGTGCGCCCTTTCAAGCCGTAGCCGCGCCCCTTCATCGACGATCCGGTATCGACGGCATTTTCGAGCGCCCATGTGATCAGCGCGGAATAGACCCGCAGCGCCGAACGCAGCCGATCGGTCAGGCTGTCGGATGCATAAAGCCCCATCGTCCTTTGCGCGGCGCGTATCTTCCGCGCCTGTTCCCCGAACAGCGGAACGAAACGCAGGGCGGACGAAAGCAGAAGCGCGATCTTCGGGGAAAGCCTGCCGAAGAGGAACAAAAGCTTGTCCGACGTCATAATAATATTGAAGCAGCGAAACCAAACGACCGCCGAAAGCAGCGTGACCGCAAGTCCTATGCCGCACAGCACCGCTTCCGCCGTGACGGCGTTTCCGTTCAGGAAAAACAGAGGCGTCGCGCCGCTGTGAACAAAAAGCGGATTGGTGACGGCGACAAGCAGAAACAGGAGGATGTCGAAAACGGTGTCGCGGCATGTCCGCCTGCCGCGATTGAGCACGGCGCAGAAAGCAATGCCGCCAAGGAGCGCGGAAAGCTGAAGCGCCGGGCTCGGCGAAAAAGCGGAAACGAGCAGTACCGACAAAAAGCAGAACGCCGCCGCTGCCGGATGGACCGTATCAAAATATCTCATCGGTGCGCTCCTTTCTTTTTTCTCTCCGCTCCCGCGTTCGTCACTGCAGCGTGAAACAGAGCAGCCGCGCTGCGCCGCTCGCGCGCCGTCGGTAAAATGAAATGAATTTAAGACAATTATACCTCAAAACTGTGAATAAATCTATTGCTTTTTTCGGCGAGCGAAAAAATAGCGATCGCTTCATGCGCTTTCACGGACGAAGCGGCACTTCGTTTTTTCGCGCCGTCGGTTTCGCTTCATTAAAAAAGCCAAGTCTTTCAACTCGGCTTTTTATTGATGCATTTGCGGAACGGCTGTTTTGAAAGTATCGTATGCGAAGCGGCTGCCTTTTCGTATTTTATGCTTTCACGCTGCTCCTCTTCTCTGCTCCAAACTGAATAAACGCCGCGCAGACGAATAACTACATGACAAATTGTACTCAGACGTGCAGGCAGAACGTCAAACACTTTTATTTTCTTCAGCTCGCTTTCGTGGATTATGCCAATAGAGTGAAGCCTACACGAGGATATAAAATTGTGTTTGAGATTTCAAAGAAAATTATTCATCATCTTCTTCATCATCATCAAAATATGACACGTGGTCCGGCCATGTATTTTGTATGCCTATATTTATACCCGGTGTTCCTTTGGCATCTCCATTATAATCTGCAAAAAGGTTGATATCGTCTTCCTTCTTTATGATATAGAAATAATTTATTCCAATATTTTCACTATTGGCAGTATCTTTTTCATTCCAAGCTAACCAAATACGATAAACACACTCCGAAGTAGTTACTTCAAAAGCGTTTGCAAGTGTCCTTTGCTCACCGGTTTTTTCATCTCTGCTGTGGGTAATTGACGCTCCGATTAACGAATCAATCGACTGATGAACGCCCGAATAATAGTTAATCAATTCTTTTGTTGATGCTTCAAACTCCTCTATATTCTCTTTTGAACTCTCCGAAAAAAGAGCCATAATAGCTGAACTATCCTGATTTTCTATTGCCTCAAGCAGATCTTCAAGTTTATTTGTGGTTTTAGTAGTATCATCTCCTCCTGTAGTTTTAGAATACAATATACCCATAAATTGTCCCAATCGCCCCAACCCTTTATATAGAGCAGTACAGGAGTTCAACATCAACATACTTATCACCAAAATGATTATTAAAATTATCCGTGCCTTCCTTGCCTTCATTTCAATCCTCCTAAAGGAATAAAACCTTGTATTTATTACTGTATCAAATTAAAAACTACACCGTTTAATATCACCAAGATGACACCTCATATTTGTTTCATATAGATACTCCTAACGAATACCATCTCCGATCAGAAGAAAAAACGGGAACATATAAAAACGGCGGTGAAGCTGACTCCGAACTTCTTCACTTTTCACTACTGCATATTACTTTCAAATCCCAAAGGCGTTTTTTAGTGAAGAGTGAAGAGTGAAGAGGTAAAAGTTAAAGTCCCAAAGACTTACGCCTTTGGGACTTTGGCTCCCCCTGTTGGACTCGAACCAACGACCCTGCGGTTAACAGCCGCATGCTCTACCGACTGAGCTAACGAGGAATATATAGGGCTTGCACAAATTATGCTCACCCATTTTGTGGAAATTCCCTAAGCTCTTTCCGGTATGTAACCGTATAGGTTGCTCTACCGACTGAGCTAAGGAGGAATATAGAACCGTCCTGCACAAAAGGCAGGACGGAAAACCGCCTCCCCGACAGGGGAGACGTGTCAGCATCGACCTATTTTCCCAGGCAGCTTCCCGCCAAGTATCGTCGGCACAAATGAGCTTAACTTCCGTGTTCGGAATGGGAACGGGTGGACCCTCATTGCTAAAGACACTGACTATTGTATAGAACCGGGGTACGGCTGCCGCCGCGCTCCGCTCATACCGATGTAGGACGCCCGACACGGGTCGCCCGACCTCCGCCGCCGGCCGGATGTGAACCCCCGCCGGCCCCAACGTTCAGGCCGCGATCTATGTCTTTCCCGCTTTCGCTTCGGGCTGTCTTTCGGTGGTGCACCTTCAGGGATTCGAACCCGGGACCCACTGATTAAGAGTCAGTTGCTCTACCAGCTGAGCTAAAGGTGCATTTCGCTTTCTTTTCCTCCGCCCTGCTCCACGCCTCCCGGCGCTTCCCCGCACGACGGCTTCGTGCGCTCTTCTCCGCTTCCGTCCGCCTGACGGCAACCGGATCCTCTCTCATCGCAAGTTTGTCGCCACATAAACAAACTTGCCGAGTTGACCGCGAAGCCTTCAAAGGAAATCCGGAAACAGAAGCTTTCTTCGAAGAAGGAAACTTTTCACTACATTGCAAGTTTGCTTTGCAAACTTGCCGAGTTGACCGCGAAGCGGTCAATCTCGAGCGCACTGAAAACCGAACAGGAGAGTATCAAATACAAGAATCGTAGTTCAAGCCCTCGGTCTATTAGTATCGGTCAGCTCAATGCATTGCTGCACTTACACCTCCGACCTATCAAACTTGTAGTCTGCAAGTGACCTTACTAACTTACGTTATGGGATATCTAATCTTGAGGTGTGCTTCACGCTTAGATGCCTTCAGCGTTTATCACATCCATACGCGGCTACCCGGCCGTGCTCCTGGCGGAACAACCGGTGCACCGGAGGTATGTCCATCCCGGTCCTCTCGTACTAAGGACAGCTCCTCTCAAATATCCTGCGCCCACGACAGATAGGGACCGAACTGTCTCACG